>Ga0265314_10000595_pt1 | contig 45508 bp, 42 predicted proteins | sample 4126metaG_FD_203106 | JGI IMG/M metagenome (GOLD analysis project Ga0265314, IMG submission 203106) | Rhizosphere microbial communities from Carex aquatilis grown in University of Washington, Seatle, WA, United States - 4-1-26 metaG | ecosystem: Host-associated > Plants > Roots > Rhizosphere >... | reverse complement strand
GGCCAGCATCGATTTACGGCGCATCTACGTTACGGGCCACTCCAACGGCGGCATGATGGCCCATCGTCTAGGCGAGGAGTTGCCGGACACAATCGCCGCGGTCGCCGCGGTCGCCGGCGTTCATGTTCCCGCTCTCCGTTCCGGGAGAGCCGTGCCGATACTGCACATTCACAGCGTAGACGACCCGCGCGCGCTTTACCGCGGCGGACTCGGCCCGCCGTTTCCGTTTACGAACAAGCGCGTTCTTCACCAGCCCGTCGATGAAATGCTGTCGGCGTGGGTGCGGAACGATGGATGTTCGGCGACTCCGGAAGAGAAGCAATTTAAGGAAGCCGCCGGCCAAACCGCGCGGCTGCTCGTGTACGGGCACTGTCGTGACGGCGCCGAAGTGGCGTTATGGAAACTGGCCGGTGCCGGACACGGCTGGCCGGGCGCCCAACCTTCCTTCGAGAAATTGCTGGGACCGGCAACGCGCGTTATCGACGCGAACACTGAAATCTGGCGCTTCTTCTCCCGCTTTTCGCTCCCTCGCAAATAATTTCCGAGCCCGGGCCCCCACCAGGTCCTCGAAGTGCCGGAGGCCGTCGTCACCGGTACAGATGCGGCTTATCTTCTTATGCGACGCGTGGAATCCTTGTTCAACTGTTTAACCGGCGCTACTTGTCTTCCCGAAACGCCGGATAAAGGTTGACATAACCGCGCTCGACGCGGCTCTTGGCACGCTTGACTGCGGCTGCGCGAGTCATCGGCGTGAAGCCGTGCCCTTCGACCAGGCGCTGCATGAAAGCCGCGCGCGCCGTCACCGCGATGGCGTCGTGCAGCGCCTGCTCGTTCCAGCCCGCTGCGAACACCGCATCGGCATCCGCCTGCGACATCTCGCCCGGCGTCAACGCCAACTTGCGCACGTACGCCAGCAACGGCTTCAAGCGTGCTTCCACGGGCGCGGTGCCCGGATTTTCCAGCAGGCGATCGATAACGCCGTTCTCGATGCCCCACGCATAGGCGGCTTCGGAATGAGCGATGTAGACAAATTTGCAGCCGGCCACGCCCGCCGCATAGGCGAGGATCAGCTCCCGTTCGCCCTGACTCAAAGGCGATGCGCCGTTCATCAGCGCCTGACTCATCTTCGACCACGGCCCGTAGATCTCGGGGTATTTCGTGAAGACGCTGGGAGGACCGGCGTCGTCAGGCAGAGATTTGAAGAACGGCATGTAAACCAACCTTTCCAATTGCAACTGATGAGCGGGACCAAGTCTTGCAATCATGCATGCAATCGTTCAATCATACCGGCAGGCGACGCCGCTCGCCATTTAGACCGGTAGAATGCCGTATAACCGGGAGGAGAAGTCATGTCCGCACTGCGTGTCCCGATCGCCGCTTTGCTGTGTGCCGCATCCACTTGCGCGTTTGCCCAGAACTACCCCTCGCGCGCCGCGCGCATGGTGGTGCCGTGGACGGCCGGGGGCACCGCCGATCTGATGGCGCGCATCGCGAGTCAGAAGTTTTCCGAGAGCTTCGGGCAGCAATTCGTCGTGGATAACCGGCCCGGCGCGGGCGGCCTGATCGGCACCGAGCAGGTTGCCAAAGCCGCACCCGACGGCCTCACGCTGTTGCTGGCCACCACCGCGCCCAATTCAGTGGCGCCCAGTCTCTATGCGAAACTTTCGTTCGATCCCGTCAGGGATTTTGCGTCGATTTCGCTGATGGCCACCACGTGTTACGTGCTGTCGGTGCATCCCTCGATGCCGGTCAGCAACGCGCGTCAGCTGGTGGCGCTGGCGAAAGCACGGCCCGGCCAACTGACTTTTTCGTCGCCCGGCAGCGGCACACCGAACCATCTATCCGGCGAAATGCTGAAAATGCTTACCGGCATCGATATGCAGCACGTACCCTTCAAGGGCAGCGCTCAGGCGATCGCCGACGTAATCGGCGGACAAATCGCGCTGAGCTTCGAAAACATCGTAGTGGCGAGCCCCTTTGTGAAATCGGGCCGCATCAAGGCGCTGGCGGTCACCAGCGCGAAGCGCGCGAGTGCTCTGCCGTCAGTCCCAACGATGGCGGAGTCCGGCGTGCCGGGCTTCGAGGCTATCGGGTGGTTCGGCGTGGTGGCGCCTGCGGCGACCTCCAAAGACGTCATCATGAAATTGAACGGCGAGATGGTGCGCATGCTCTCCGCGCCCGATGTTAAAGAGCGCATTTCCAGCCTCGGTGCCGAAGTGGTGAGCACGACGCCGGAAGGCATGGATCAATTCAATCGCGCGCAGATTGCGTTGTGGGCCAAGGTGGTCAAAGCCTCCGGGGCGAGCGCTGAATAATTCGTTTAAGAACGAATCGTCAGCAACGCTTCCCCGATCGGCTTGATCTGCGGGGCCGCGCAACACGAGCAGGTACGGCAGTCGGCAAAACCGCCCCAAAATGCAACGGCACCCGAAAAAAGGCTATCATCGCCGCTGCAATTCCTGGTAAGAATGCGCCGCAGAGCGCACCTGGACCTAATCGGAACCGTAAGGGAGGATCTCTCATGAAAACCAAACGTTTTATCGTTGCGCTGGTCGCGGGGGTCGCGATCGCCGGCGCGCAGGCTTTACACCACGCCGTCGCCGCGGCCGCGTCCGACGTCGCCTTGACGGGCAAGGTCACATCGGCCAAGGAAGGCGCGATGGAAGGCGTGCTGGTCAGCGCCAGAAAAGCCGGCTCGACTATCACCATTACCGTCGTCAGCGACGCCGACGGCCGCTACGGCTTCCCGCGCGGGAAGCTCGAACCGGGTAAGTACGACATCACCGTCCGCGCCGCGGGCTATGAAACCGGCGGCAAGATAAAAGCCACCGTCGGCGCCGGCAAAACGGCCGTGGCCAACCTGCGATTGCGCACGACCAAAAACCTCGCTCTGCAGTTGACGAACTCGGAATGGCTCGCGAGCATGCCGGGGACCGAGGAGCAGAAAAGCGCGTTCCTGAGCTGCGTCAGCTGCCACACCATGCAGCGCATTGTGCATTCCACGCACACCGCCGAGGAATTCACCCAGGTGCTGCCGCGCATGGCGAACTACGCGCCGATGAGCATGCCGATACATCCGCAGGTGCGCGTCGAACTCGTGCGCAAACCCAATCCGGAAGTCGTGCGGAAAACCGCCGAATTCCTGAGCACGGTCAATCTGAGCCGCGGCAAGAAATGGGACTACGAGTTGAAAACCAATCCGCGTCCCAGCGGCGCGGCCACGCGCGTCGTAATCACCGAATACGATCTGCCGCGGCCGACCGTGTCGCCGCACGACGTCGTGCTCGATCCCGACGGCAACGCGTGGTTTTCGAGTTTCGGCGAACAGTTTATCGGCAGGCTCGATCCGAAGAGCGGCAAGGTCACCGAGTTTCCGGTGCCGCAGATCAAGCCCAAGTTTCCGACCGGCAATCTCGACCTGGAAGTCGACCGCGACGGCAACCTGTGGCTCGGCATGATGTACCAGGCGTCGTTCGCCAAGTTCGACCGCAAAGCCGAGAAATTCCAGGTGTGGACGCTGCCGCCCGAAATCAACACCGACGTGACGCAAATCAACATGATCATGCCCGCGCATCCGGCGGACGGCAAAATCTGGATGGAAAGCAACGGCATCGCGGGCTTGCATCGCTTCGACCCGGCGACCGGCAAATGGGAAACGTTCGAACCGTGGAAAGACGCGCCCAAAGGCCGGCCGCACAATCTCTACGACCTCGCAACCGATTCGAAAAACAACGTCTACATCACGGATTTCAACTACGAGCACGTCGGCAAGATCGATGCCGCGACCGGCGCGATCAAGCTCTACAAGACGCCGACGCCGAACTCGAATCCACGGCGCGGCCGCGCCGACGACCAGGACCGCTTCTGGTTCGCCGAACATCGCGGCAACAAAATCGGCGTATTCGATCCGAAAACCGAAGCGATCCAGGAATGGCCGCTGACGACGCCGTGGTCGATGCCGTACGATGCCGTGCTCGACAAAAATGGCGAAGCATGGGCAGGCGGCATGGCAAACGACCGCATCGCGCGCGTCGATACGCGCAGCGGGCGGGTCATCGAGTATCTGCTGCCGCGTTCGACCAACATACGCCGCGTGTACGTGGACAACACGACGACTCCGGTAACCTTCTGGGTCGGCAGCAACCACGGCGCATCGATCGTCAAGCTGGAGCCGCTCGAATAGGCCGCGCGCGTATAACTGCCGACACGGCCGGCCCGCTTGTCCACCCGAAAGCGGGCGCCGCGCGATGCTGTGGGAATTGACCGAACGCATGCCGCTACGTATAAGTTACTGCCTTTGAATATCGGGACGTTGTTATGACTTCAGCAGGCGCGAACGCGTCGGATACGCTGCGCATCTACGGAAATCTGTCCCTGCTCGAAATGGCGCCGGTCCTGCTGGCGGCCAAGGACATCTACGCCGGCAAGACCCTGATCGAGCATGGCAGCGTGATGGCGCTGTGGGGCAAAGCCAGCGATCTCGCCAGCCTCAACTCGGCCGGCCAGGCCGACCTCGCGACGAATTCCGAAACGCAGACGCTGCGCGGCTCCGTCGCCGGCCCCGACCTGCGCGTCATTTTCACCGTCGCCGAGTGCCCTTACCGCATCGTGGCGCGCCGCTCTGCAGGCATCGCAACGCCGGCCGATCTGCGCGGCAAACGCGTGGCAACGCAGATCGATTCGTCGGGCGCGTATTTCCTCGACTGCATGCTGCGCACCGCCGGCCTCACATCGGACGACGTGACCCTCGTGCCGTTCATGGCGCATACCGAGGCGCCGCTGAGCCTCGTGCCCGAGGCGTTGCGCACCGGCAAGATCGATGCCGCCGCGCTGTGGGAACCGCAACCGCAACGCGCGAAGGTTGCGCTGGGCGCCGATGCGATCGAGTTCTCCGATCCCGCGGTCTACACGGAGAAATTCAATCTCTCCACCACACAGGCCAATCTTGACGATCCGGAATTGCGAAAAAGGATAGTGGCTTTTGTGCGCGCATTGATCGCGGCGGCGCAGCGTTTGAAAAACGATCCGCAATGCGGCTGGAAGCTCGTTGCGCAGACCGCGGGGCTCGATATCGACACCGTCAGCGGCGCATGGCCGCGTTTCCACTACCCGGGCACGCTCGCACCCGATCTGCTGGATGTGTTTACGCGGCAGGACGCGTGGATCGCGAAGATTCAGGGCCGCGCGCCGCGCGTGCGCGAGGCGCTGGCAAGGATCATCGACGACAGCGTGTTGCGCGAGGCGCAGAAGAATTGAATGGACAATGGACAATTGAAAATTGACAATGAAAATCACACGAACACGTCGGCGCTCTTGTCGCCTTTCGTTGTCCATCATCCATTGTCAATTTGCGGACCTACTCCGCCTTGAGATTCAGCGCGCGCACGAGTTTGCCCCAGCGCTGCATCTCGGATTCGATCAGACGCCCGAATTCTTCCGGCGTGCTGAGCTCGATGTCCACGGCCATGCCGCGCATCGCTTCCACCGTATCCGGCCGGCGCATCGCCTTGTGCGCTTCGGCGTTGAGAAAATCGATGATAATCCGCGGCGTGTTCGCCGGCGCAAGAAATCCGAGCATGGCATCCGCGCGATAGCCCGGCACGCCGGCCTCGGCGATCGTGGGCAGATCGGGGAAGGACTCCGAACGCTTGGGGCTGGCAATGCCCAACGCCCGCAACCGCCCAGCCTGCATATGCGGCTTGACTGTCAACGCGTTGCCGAAATCGACCGCGACTTCACCGGACAGCGTCGCGATCAAAGCAGGGCCCGCGCCTTTGAACGGAATTTCACGCAGTTTCACTCCCGCCATCTGGTTGAAGAGCTCGGTGGCGAGATGCGCTGAACTGCCGCTGCCGCCGGACGCATAGTTGATCTGGTCCGGCCGCGATTTGGCAAGAGCGATGAATTCCTTCACGTTACGAACCGGCAGCGCAGGATGGATCACCAGAATATACGGCGACGATGCGACCATTGCGATCGGCGCAAAATCGCGCAACGTGTCGTACGGCAATTTTGCGTACAGGCTCGGGTTCACCGCGTGAGGACTGGACACGAACAGCAGCGTGTAGCCGTCGGCCGGAGCGCGCGCAACGATTTCCGACCCGATGATGCCGTTGGCGCCTGCACGGTTATCCACGACGACCTGCCGTTTCAGCGACTCGGTCATGTCCGCGGCAAGGCGCCGCGCGATCACATCGGTGCCGCCGGCCGGTGCAAATGGAACCACCATGCGCACGGTTTTGGCCGGGTAACTCTGGGCCGGCGATGCCCCCGGCAAGTGCCCCACGAATGCCGCCAGCGCGAAGATCAGCGCCCGATGCGGTTTGATCGCAACCTCAATCACGGACTCTCCTTCGGCCTTCGGCCATATCGACTCAATCTTTGTACACGGAAGCGCCGCGCAATCCGGCTTTTTCTATGAGCGCGCTCACCAGGCCGCTGTTCCCGGCATCCACTGCGAACGCCTGTATGAAGTCTTTCCCGGCATTGCGTCCCTTCGGAATGCCGATGGCGTGCAGTTCGATGCCGAGCCGGCCGTCGAGCACGCGCGATCGCGCGAGCTGTCTCGACATTTCGAACAAGACCGTTTTCTGCGCACAAAAGGCGTCCACGCTCCCTGCGCGCAGCAGGTCGAGGCCGCCATCGACGCTGAGCGCGCGGGTAATCGCGGCGTTCCTGAATTCGCGCGACAGCGTGGAATCCGCGGTGCCTCCGCCCAGCACGGCGACGCGCATTCCGGGCCGGTCGATATCGGCCGGCGTCTTCACAGGAGAATCTCCCGGAACGAGAATTCCCTTTTCGATTTGCAGGTAGGGTGACGAGAAATCGATCTCCTTCGCGCGGTCCGCGGTGAATGTCACGAACGCCACGTCGATGTCGCCGGTCTTCAAGGCAGCGATCACCTCGGCGCTGCGCCGGTAGGGCACCGGCTCGAACGGCACGTCGAGCCGCCGTGCCAATTCCTTTCCAAGGTCATGCGCAACGCCGGTCAATTCGCCGGTCTTATCGTCACGAATGGCGGAAGAAGGTGCTCCCAGATAAACGCCGACACGCAGTTTTCCGCCCGGTGCGAGTGTTCGTTGCAATGCAGCGGGCGGCGTGTAGGCAGTCGCACAGCCCCCGAGAACCAGCCCGATGAGCGCAGCCGGTATCCAGTGGTTCCAGCGCATAGTGTCTTCCCCTGCGGCAATCGCAAACGACAATTAAACGGGCTCAGTGTAACTTTCCCGCCCGCAAGCGGGCACCGCATGAAATCCGGAATTACGCCGGCCCGTTTCCCTAGCGCGGCAACGGCACGAGGAGCGGCGGCGCACCTTCCGGAACGGGCGTGCGGGCGACGTTCATGAGCATCGCGAGCATCGTGTAGTAACCGACGTTGCCGCAAATGTCGACCAGCAGCTCCTCGCCGAATTTCGCCAGCGTCTTCGCGTACGTCGCATCGCTGACGCCTTTGTTCGCGAACAGCTCCATCAGGAAATCGTAGAGGATCTCTTCGTCCTCGGCCATTCCCGCGGGCCGCCTGCCCTCCGCGATTGCCTCGACGATGCTCTCTTTGAGCCCCGCCTTGATCGCCTGCGGATAATGACCGTGCCACTCGTATTGCTGCGTCCAGTTCCGCGCCGCCATCAGCGCCGCCATTTCGCCGAGCCGCCGGTCGAGCTTGGTGTTATAGCGGATGTACTCCCCGACTTTCTGCACGGTAAGCGTGAGCCCCGGGCTGCGCACCATCGGCACGAACGGCCCGATGAACGCCTTGCGCGGGGTGGCCATGATTTCCGCGATCGCCTGCTTCTGTTCGGCGGTCAATTTGTCGTCCGGAATTCGCGGCAGCCGGTCCTGCGCGACGGCGCAGTTCGTAACGGCGAAAACCGCCATGGCGACGAAAAGCTTCATCATGATTGTCTCCCTTGAAAGATTTTTGTGATGTCCGCCCGCATTAAGGCCGGCCCTGCTTTTCCTGCGCGACCCGCGTCCATGATCGCCTGACGTCGTCGAGCTTCGCCTTGTCGATGATGTAACTTTCGACAAACCCGCAACCGGCGCACACGAAATCTTCCAGCCGCGCGTTTTTGAATGCCGAAATATTCAGCGCGCTTCGCTGGTTATGCGCGCGCCCGCGATAGATCTCGCCGGAACCGCATTTGGGACACTTGCCTGATTTCATGGATCCTCCCGGAAAGAACGTGCGCGGCAGCGTCAATTATTCCACGCCGCGCGCACCGGCTGGCCGACCAGCAATGCCGGGTCGGCGCCTTTGCGCGGGACGAACTTCTGCGGCCGGCCGCCCCACACGTCTGCGATGTAGAGGTTGTTGTTCTGGTCGACGCCGAACTGATGCGTGCCCCACAGGCCTCCGGCCTCCGGCATCATCGTGCCCCACGAATAGAGCCGCTTGCCGTTGAGGTCGTACTTGTAGAACTTGAAGTTGCCGTGGCCGTCGGACATCCACAAGTGCTGGTCGGCGGACATCCAGATGTGGTACGTCGCGGTGGGGCCGTCGCCGAGGTTCCACTGGCTCAAGAACTTGCCGAATTCGTCGAAGACCTGGATGCGACGGTTGCCGCGATCGTTGACGTAGATGCGGCGCTGATCGTCGATCGCAATGCCGTGCACGGTGTTGAAATAGTTCGGCCGCGTCTCCTTGCCGTTCTCGCCGCGCTCGCCCCACGCCATCAGGAACTTGCCGTCCTTGTCGAATTTGACGACGCGCGTTTCCTCGTAGCCGTCGGTGACGAAGAACGTGCCGTCCGGCAGCCACGCGATGTCGGTCTGGCGGCCGAAGGTCAGGTGGGCAGGACCGCTCTTCCTGGTCAGCGAAGGCTTACCGGTGTTGCCGGTCATCTTGGCGTTGCGCTCCGTGGTGGTGTCCAGCGTGCCGATGGTCTGCAGCAGCTTCTTGCCGTCGTTGCTGAAGATGCGGATGACCTGGTGGCCGTCGTCGATCGCCCACACGCGTTTTTCCGGATCGTAGGGGCTGATCAGGATTTTGTGCACGCGGCCCTGCGACAGCACTTTCGGATTCGCCGGCCTGAACAGATCGTCCCACTGCGTCCACGCCTCTTTCACATTACCCTTGCTGTCGTAGACGGTGATGATGTGCTTCCAGCGGTAGTCTTTATTTTCTTCGCCCATGTAGGCGTCGGTGGCCTCGCCCGGGCTCGAATATGCGCCCACTGAAGCATTGCGCGCATACATGCCGCGGCCCGGCACTTCGACGCGCGCTGTGGTGCCGTGCGCGGTTTCGATCTCGACGACTTTTTTCTTCGCGTTCGTCAAATCCGGCAGTTCGCCGCGCATCACCACGAAGATGCGGTCCGGGTTCTGCACGAACACGCCCTGCACCGCGCCCCACGTCCAGCCCTTTTCTTCCGGAAACGATTCGGCCAGCGGTTTGGGCCAGGCCGGATCGACGCGATACGGGCCGGTCACCAACTGGTCGCTCGGATTTTCCGGATCGGCCCACTGCGCCATGCCGTCCTGCCCGGTGCTCGAGCAGCTTGCCAAGATCATGCCGCCTACCACGGCGCACACCGTCGCGCCAGCAACCATCGCCCGCCGAAACGATTTCATCTGGGTCTCCTCCCGTTTATCGCTTTTAATTCTTTTGGTTCGCGTCTTGTTAAATGCGATGAGGCGAAAATCCGTGCCGTATACAGATGGCAGCCACGGACTTCGCTCACGATGCCAATACTATGCCCACAACAGCATTGCCGCCGAGAACCTACCGTCGCCGAACCGCTCGCGCGCTAACGCGAATATGATGCGATAGCGCGTCTTTTGCGATCGGTCCGCGAAAAAGCCGCGCACGTTGAATAGACACAGTTCCTTCAGGTGATCGACGCGCGATAGATACTTTCAATCGATGCATCGAGTGCCGCGTTGAATTGCTCATCGGATTGCTGCGCGGTGAGCCCTTCGGACAGCGCGCGCGAGAAACTCGCGGTCATGCCGTTATTGCGCGCGAGGCGCTTGTTCGATTCGTCGCGCGAATACCCGCCCGAGAGCGCGACCACGCGCAGGACGTTCTTGTGCTTGATGAGGTCGGCGTAGAGATTGTCTTTGTCGGGAATCGTGAGCTTCAGCATTACCATTTGATCCGGCTTCAGCCCGTTAAGCTCTTTCAGGAGCGATGCCTTCAGGAGATCTTCGGCCTTGTCTTTGTTCGGCGTCTTGATGTCGACCTCGGGCTCGATAATCGGCATCAAATCCGCGGCGATAATTTGCCTGGCGACCTCGAACTGCTGCTTGACCACGGCGTCGATGCCCGCGGGGTTCGCCTGTTTTATCACTGAGCGCATCTTGGTGCCGAACACGTTTTTGGATTTCGCCTTCTTCAGCAACGCATCGAGGCCGGGGTTCGGTTTCATGAGCTGCACGCCGTCTTTCTCGTCGGCGAGGCCCTTGTCGATCTTGAGGAACGGCACCACGCCCTTCACTTCCCACAGGTACGTCGGCGTCGGCTTGCCTGCGACGTCGCGGTCCATCGTGTTCTCGAACAGAATCGCGCCGATCAGGCGCTTGCCGCTGAATGCCGGGCTCGTCATGATGCGGGTGCGCATCTGGTGCACTACGTCGTACATCCCCTCTTCGTTCGTCCAGGCATCTTCATTGACGCCGTAGAGCTTGAGCGCCTTGGGCGTGCTGCCGCCGCTCTGGTCCAGGGCGGCGATAAAACCCTTGTCGTTCTTGATCTTTTGCAGTTGCGTGTCAAATGCGCTCACAGTTGGCTCCTTGAAATGGACGTTGACGAAAAGAAATGGGAAGTTCAGACCGGCTTTTTCGTGATCGGCAACTATATTGCCGGGCCGGCAGGCGGTCAATCCACGATGTGCGGTAAAATCTTCGCTGGTGAAGCCTTGAGCGCGCGACTGATGCACCTCTCGCGCTTACCTAATGCCTTGCGCCTGGCCGATGCGCTCGCGCAAAACATCGAGGTCCTTGCGCTCGCCACGCACGCTGAAGTGCGCGCCTTCCGTGTCGGCGCGCTCCTCCAGCACCTGGCAAACCGCGAACAATTCGCCGCGCAGCTGCTGTGCCGACCATGGCAGGAACAACTCGGCCTTGACCAGGCGCCGGCCAAAAAACGCGCGGATCGCCTTCTGCAGTTTGGCCACGTCGTCCTTGTCAACGGCGCTCATCACGATGCACCTGGGGAATTGCGCGCGCAACGCCTTTGCGCGCGCGGCCTGCGCCCTGGCATCGCCGACCCGGTCGATCTTGTTGAACACGCGCAAGCGCGGCACCTTGTCCGCCTCGATTTCTTCCAGCACCTTCTCCGTCACCTCGATCTGACGCTCAAAACCGGGGTCGCTGGCGTCGATCACGTGGAGCAGCAACGACGCCTCGACGGCTTCTTCGAGCGTCGACTTGAACGAGGCGACCAGATCGTGCGGCAGGTTCTTGATGAATCCCACCGTGTCGCTCACCAGCACGCGCGGCACGCCCTCGGGCACCAGTGTGCGCACGGTAGTGTCGAGCGTTGCGAACAGCTTGTTGGCGACCAGCACCTCGCTCCGCGTAAGCGCGCGCATCAGCGTCGACTTGCCCGCGTTCGTGTAGCCGATCAGCGCCACACGCGCGAGGCCCCTGCCCTCCTGGCGCCGCGCCCGTTGGGTTTTGCGTTCGAGATCGAGCGCGACGATTTCCTCCTGCAACTCGGCGATGCGGTCGCGGATTTTGCGGCGGTCCGCTTCGCCGGCACCTTCGCCGGCCCCGCGGCCGCCGACGCCGCTGCGTTGGCGCCCTTGCGGCCCGGCCAGCTTGGCCGCCTCGCGCAAGCGCGGCGCGAGATAACGCAGCCGCGCGATCTCGACCTGCGCGCGCGCCGCGTTGGAGCGCGCGTGGCGGTGAAAGATTTCGAGAATGACCATGGTGCGGTCCATGACGTCGCAGCCGATTTCGTTTTCGAGGTTGCGCGCCTGCGAGGGCGATATGTCGTGGTCCACCAGCACGAAAGCCGCGCGGCGGGCGTCGGTGCCGGCGAGCGACTTTGCTGCTTCACGCGCGGCGACCGCGCCGTGGCGGGCGACGCGTCGTTCGGCATTGTTCGCCGCTCGCTTTGCAGCGGCAGGCGCCCCCTCCGCTGCATCGCCGGATTCGTCCGCCTCGCCCTGCACAAAGCGCCGTATCTCTTCGCGCTTGCCGGTGCCGAGGTAGGCCCCCGCATCGAAACTGGCGCGCTTTTGCGTGAACGTGGCCACCACCTCGAAGCCCAGCGTCTTGGCCAATTCACGCAGTTCGTTCAACGATGACTCAAGCTCTTCGTCGCTCACCGCCGGCAGCTGCACGGCGGCGACGACAGCGCGCTGCAATGTCACTTTGACGTCTTTGGACATTCGGATGCGGACTTTTCTTGTGAGTCGAGCGCAGATAGTACGCTAATGCAGCCATTCAGTCCCTGGCAGCTAAACGGCGATCGGATTCTTGAACCCACCCGTCGGTGCCGGATGAGGAATGGACCAGCCAAAGTACACCTCGGCCTCAACAATCCTCCGATTTCGCACTGTGAGGATCTCCGCATTGCGGAAACGGCCACCATTGACGTTCGTGCCGTCATAGGTGACAAACACTTTTTCCCCATGCTGCACGAGGTTGATGAATTGAAAATTGCCGATCCGTTGACTGTTCGGCCAGCAACGTTCGAAGTAGCTCCTGCGATCGATCCGATTGTCGAGTGGGCTCGTGAAGTGAAAGTCGTCGTCGATCAACGACTCAATCGCGGCTCGGTCTTTGTGCACGTAAGCCTCGTAACTGGCTCGAGCTATGGAAATTGCATCGTTCATGTGCATGCTTTCCTCGGCCCGGCAGCGAGGCTAGTCTTCCCTGTTCTTTTCTCTCGACTTAATGCCAGGTGCCGAATTTGAATTCGCCGTGGCCGGCTTCGGTCCGCCTATCTGACTTTCCACTGACTCGTCGTGTTCGTGAGGCAATTTCGGCACAGGCTGCTGCTCGATGCTGACCGAAAGTTCGGCCTTTGGCCGGGCCTCAGTATCGACGTTACCGTTCCGCGCGTCGCTGTTAGCCATTTCTTTTCCTTGTGTACCGGTTTTCAATTGTGCCGCGCAGTCCAATACGGTGGGCCCGCACGGCAGAGTCAGGGAGCACCCCTACGATAACTGTGAACGCCACGACAGATACTTCGTCGACAGAAATCGCAACTCGACCTTTGAGTCAGTTTCCGTCTTGAATCATCGCCCGGACAATGATATCGACCTCCGCCCGCTCGTCCTCGACATCGAAAATATTCTCGCTGACACGATCGTCACATGTATCGTCCGCGTTGATCTTTCGTGCGGCGTATTCGGCCTCACGCCACGCAAGTGGTGGCGGGCATAGATTCCGACTGCGGAGTGCGGTGCTTTTCATTTCCATTTCCTTTGACGGTTCATCAGCATCATTAAAGCGTACGCCCGAACCAGGCGGCGATCTGTGCGCTATAACACACACGATGTGCGGCTCGCATGCTCATTCCCGAAACGGGTACCGCCGTGAGAATCGAGAATTATTCCAGGTTATGTTCGCCAACCGACAGAGCAAGCCCCGGGAAGAGAGCCACACTCACGAGAGTGATGGGGCACTCGCAGGTTCAATATTCGACGTTGGCGGGGCGCGACCATTCGCTAGCAACTTGAGCCACGCCTAAGCACCCAACAATAAAAGGAGGACAGTGTTATGCCTGACAAATCCACAAGCAACACTCCTGAAGGCGTCACCGGGGACGTAGTTGACCATCGGGGCGAACCGGAAGGCAACAATATCGAAGACGTCACTGGGGATGTGGGCGGTCAGACGACGATCAGCAAGGTAATCCGCGTGACAGCAGAAGACTTCAAGGCACCGTGCCGCGGCAACTAAAGACAAGGAAATTCTCATGACTGCATTGCGACTGTTGGTTTCACCCTCGTCCCTGGCGGTCCTGGCCGCCGCGACCCTCGGCTATGCCGGTTACAGCATGTTCCGGTCGCGCATTCCGCAGTTGCCGCTGCCGGGGCCAAGGAAACAGAATCCCGAACGGCTCGACGAAATGCTCGATTCGGCGCTGGAAGACAGCATGGCTGCAAGCGATCCGCCGTCGACAGTGATGCCTGAAGCACACAACTGATATTGGTGGGTTAGCTGTTTTGCCGAAGCGGTAATGCCGTCAGCCTCAACCTGCAGGGCAACGTAACGCGAGCAGGTCCGGCAGATGGCAAAACCGCCGCCCTCGACACGGTCTCTCCTGCGCGAAGTCACGCGAAACATAGCATGACTCCGCTGATGATGCGCCGCATCCGAACCCGCCATTTGAAACCGTGGCCCGTCCCCTGTTATTCCCTATGGCAAGCGCGTCCCTGGCTGTCAGAATTTTATGTTCGCCATCGCACATACAATCAAGGATTCCCGCGGTAGTCTTAAAACGATATCGTTATGCAGCGATGGTGTTGAGAAACTCTTCGCTCGACCACGCATCCGGGCAGCCAATCGTTAACATCGATCCTGGAAAAACGAAGCAGGAGAAACCGACATGACAAGACGTTTTCAGGAATTGCGCAAAACCTGGGTCAACCGGCAGAAGGGCGGTATCGGTTACATACTCCTCTGGATGATGGGAGTACCGCTCCCCGTGCTGATACTCATTTCCCTGCTACGGGGATGCAGCTAGCCGGCACTGTCCCCGTTGCCGCCATCGCGACACCGACACTCTTGATCCGCAAGTTCAAAGGGCCAATCATGGAACATGCAACGGGCACCACAATAGTTACCCCGAACACACACGTGACGATGAATTGGGGTGCGATATTCGGCGGCTGGCTGGTCGCTACGGGCATGGCCTCTTTAGTGTATGTTGGCGGACTCGCCGCCGGCTTCGACCGGTTCGACCCGCATGATGCGGCCGCCACCGGCGCTGCCATCTGGATAATTCTCACCTGGGCGGTGTCGTTGTTTGTCGGCGGCATGTTTGCCAGCTGGTTCGACGGCAAAGCGGATCAAACGGTGGGCACTTTGCATGGGATTACGGTATGGGGTCTTGCCGTTACCGCGAGCGGCCTGATTTTCATGCTCGGTAGCGCAGGAGCGGAGCACGCTGCGCGCGATCCCTACACCACGAAGGCGATGGCTGTAATCTTTCTCGGCATCTTCATTGCATTGGTGACTGCGGCAGTCGGCGGCTGGCTTGGCGCCGGCCACATACACAAGGTACATCACACGCGGCGCTATGAAACATCAATCGTGCCGCCCGCGTAATTGACCGCGCAGTGCCGAAAATCATTCAAAGGAAAGCCTCATGACTGCATGGCGACTGTTCGTTTCACCCTCGTCCCTGGCGGTCCTGGCCGCCGCGACCCTCGGCTATGCCGGTTACAGCATGTTGCGATCGCGCATACCGCTGTTGCCGTTGCCGGGGCCAAGGAAACAGAATCCCGTTCAGCTCGACAAAATGCTCGATGCGGCGTTGGAAGACAGCATGGCTGCAAGCGATCCGCCGTCGACAATGATGCCTGAAGCGCACAACTGATACCTTCGAGGCTCTTGGCGTTGGGCAACATGGTTATTCCCTGGTAGTCAGTAGGTGATCGGGCAAGCCTCTCCCTCAGTCCTGGCCATTTGCGATCGTCCCACTGGGCCGCAAAGACCGGATCGCCGATATCGCACTTGACCAGCAGCAGCGCATAGAATTCGGATTCAATGGCAACCCACTCCCGTGTAGGCAGAATGTGAACTCATCGAAAAATATCCTCTTTTCTGCAGAATGATCTGTACGACAGTGCACAGAGCAATATGACGCGGAGGCATCATTCTTGGTATTAGTCAGTCATCCATTAAGACCCTATTCGGGGATCGAAAGCCCGGGAAGAATTAAGAAAGGAGAATACACGCGCCAACGTTCGGCTCACCCTTTTCAGGTTTAGCAAACGACAGGAAGCTCACGCATGAGGAACTTGTCAGAGCAATTCGTTTTATGGTGGCCGCAGAATACGAAGCGACTCAATTGCACATGCAGCTTGCCGAGTCAACCGACAGCAAGCTTGCCAAGAAAGTGCTCACGGACATCGCAGACGAGGAGCGCGTACACGCGGGAGAGTTTCTGAGGTTGCTCCGCGAGCTTTCTCCTGATGAAGAAGAACTCTATGGCGAGGGGGCAAAAGAAGTGGAAAAAGAAATCAAGAAGTTGAAGTAAAGGATTCCCGGGACAACCCGCGCAGAGACTGTCTCGGCATTCAAGACATGGCCGGACGCGGGCGCGCCGTGCCCGATATAACTGAATCATTGAAGGAGATGCAATGGGACGTGCGCCAATGAAACTGAAGTTGAAGAAAAATCAACTTCACAAGGATGTCGGTAAAGCACCTGGGATCAAGCTCACCGTGGCCGACATCAAGAAGGAGAAAGCGAAGGGCGGCGTCTACGCCAAGCGCGCACAGTTCGCCGAGAACGCCAGGAAGTGGAAGCATCCAGCAACTGGAAACCGGTAGTGTAGCGGCGGGTTCAACTAATCGCCAATAGCTGAAGTGATAGCATAAAATGTTCGTTAGGGCGAAGGCGAGTCGATTCCGGCCTCCGCTCTGGACCCGCGAATCCATGACGATTTATTCCGGAAGGATCGCACCGATGCAATCGGAACATATGGCACGCCGTCGTTTCATTAAGCTCGCCAGCGCCGCAACCGGGAGTGTGCTGCTCGGCTCGCGCACTGCTTTATCGCAGTCTCCGATGACGATGCCGCAGGGTCCGGGTTCACCAGCCACTGCAAGTGGATTCGCGCTACCCGAAGGCGGTGCGGATCACACGATCCGGATCGGCAACGGTCTGGTTGAGGTCGGCCCGCAGCGCATTCTTTCCACCGCCACTTACAATGGTCAATTTCCCGGTCCGCTGCTGCGCTTGAAAGAAGGCCGGCAGGTAGTTGTGGATATTCACAATGACTCCGACACGCCGGAACAACTGCACTGGCACGGGCAGTTTCTTCCGACCGATGTGGACGGTGCCGCCGAAGAGGGGACTCCCTTCATCCCCGCGCACGGCATGCGCCGAATCGCTTTCACGCCGGGGCCCGCAGGTTTGCGTTTTTATCATACGCATTTGCGCGCAGCTGCCGATTTGTCCGCGGGCCAGTACAGCGGCCAGGTCGGACCAGTCTACATCGAATCCAATCATGAACCTGGCGCCTACGACCGCGAAGTGTTCCTGACGCTTAAGGAATTCGAGCCTTTCTTCATGCGTGGCGGCGACATGGCGATGGATTTTCTCTCCCCCGCGGCGACAGTGCCAGCACTTAAGGAATTGGCAAAAAAAGCCGAGCGCGAAACGAGCGGAACGCCGAAGGGCTACGAGGTTGGCTATCGGGTGTTTACCATCAACGACCGTATGCTGGGGCACGGCGAACCGATCCGCGTCAAGCGCGGCGAGCGCATGCTATTCCATATCCTCAATGGCAGCGCTACGGAAATTCGCAGTCTGGCGCTGCCCGGGCATGCGTTCAAGACGGTGGCGCTCGACGGCAACCCGGTACCGACGCCGGCCTCTGTACCGGTACTTTGGTTGGGCCCCGCTGAGCGCGTTTCCGCGATTGTCGAAATGAACCATCCAGGCGTTTGGGTACTGGGCGACCTAGCGGACGACGACCGCAAACACGGCATGGGCATTGTCGTCGAATACGCCGGTCGCAAGGGAAAACCACAGTGGGTCAAGCCGGCACATTCACGCTGGGACTATGCCCGCTTCGGAAACACCGGCATGACTGCGCCGACGCCGGACGAAATAATTGAAATGACTTTCGCGAAGCAGCAGGCTGCCGCGCAAGGTTTCAATCGATGGACGATCAATGGCGTGCCGTTCGACATGGAAAAGATGAACGCGATGTTCCAACTACGGCGTGGCGGGCGCTATCGCCTTCGAATGCGTAATGCCAGCGACGACATTCACCCGCTGCACCTGCACCGGCACAGCTTCGAATTGACCAAGGTCGCCGGCAAATCCACGTCCGGCGTAATGAAAGACGTGGTCATGCTCGGTGGATACCAGGAAATGGAAGTGGACTTTACTGCCGACCAGCTCGGATTGACGCTATTTCACTGCCACATGCAGATTCACATGGACTACGGTTTCATGGCACTGTTCGATTGCGTATGAATCATCGCGACGTGCTGGAATGTTGCAATAGCGGTCAGTCGAATTTCTCCAAAACGGACTTTGGCTTTTACGTGAATTGATCTGCCTTTTCCTGTGCCGCAGGTCCGATGGCATCACCGGTTGTGTGTCTGTCCAGAATCCGCGCTTTCGCTTCAAGCGCCTAACTCTCGGCTCCGGCGAAGTCCTCCTGCGGCACTTTGGCCGTTCGCCGTCGTGTCACGACCCTTCAGTCGAGAATCCGCCTGAAAAATGACGGCCCGTAACGAGCATGACATATTCGTGACCCATTGATTTATCGTTCTTAATTGGGCCGGCCAAAATTAGTGTTTCGCTATGTACGTTGGCGAACACAGAGTTTGTGCGGGAGCGCACAAACTGACTAAACCAACAAGACCATCTTAGCCGGCCGCACGCTTTTTCGACCTTGAATTTAAACGCATCGCGTTCGCTACTCAGGGAGTAAACGATCATGTCCTCACCACATAGCCCAAAGCAAAACCATTTTCTCGCCGCATTGCCTGCCGCGGATTACGCGCGCCTGCTGCACGATCTTGAACTTATCGCGATGCCATTGGGGTGGGCGGTCTATGAATCCGGCGGCCAAATGGGTTATGTGTATTTCCCGACGACCAGCATTGTCTCGTTGTTCTATGTAATGGAAAACGGTCATACATCGCAAAGCGCCATTACCGGCAACGAGGGACTAGTCGGCGTTTCCTTGTTAATGGGCGGCGATAGCACGCCGAGTCGCGCGGTGGTGCAATGCGCGGGCAACGGCTACAGGTTGAAGGCAAGTATCCTGAAAAGGGAATTCGCGCTGGGTGGCGAGTTGCAACATCTGGCGCTGCGTTACACCCAGGCGCTGATCACTCAGATGGGTCAGACGGCGGTATGCAACCGGCACCATGCGGTGGGCCAGCAGTTGTGCCGTTCGTTGTTGTTGCTCTCTGATCTATTGGATTCTGATGAACTGGTGATGACGCAGGAGTTAATCGCCAATATGCTCGGTGTGCGCCGTGAGGGCGTTACGGAGGCCGCACGTCAATTGCAGGCAGCCGGGTTGCTTCGATACCGGCGAGGCCACATCAGCATAGTCGACCGCGTAAATCTGGAAAAACGCGCATGCGAGTGCTACCAAGTAGTGAAAATGGAACTGGATCGCTTGTTGCCCTATGAAATCCAATGCCGGCGAAACGTCATCAAATTGCCGTTGCAACCACAGGCATCCACGTTACACCAGTGGTTACGCGGGAATGAAGTTGCCGCCTGACCGTTTCATTAGCCCTAATACGAACCCGCTTTGGCGGGTTTTCTTTTGGCTCTTGAGCGACAGAACAGTCGATCCATCGGCAATTTTAAATGTAACTGCGACCGGCAGCTATTGGCTGGACGCAGACATTCATTTAAACCGTGCGCGGCCGCCTCATGCACGAGACCTTCCACATGATCTCGCCTACGCTGCCACCCACGACCGCCGCCCACTCGGCAGCAGGACTGTCGGCGCTGATAAAACATTGTCGCCGCTGCCCATCGGGCCAGCGTAGCCAGTCGTCGACAGCATTCGAAATCGCTTCGCCTTGCAGTCGAATTCATATTGCCGTCGAACTGATTGATACGCGAAGGTCGGGTTCGCCTCGATCTTGTAGTCCGTCATTTCAGACATCGTCACGATGTCGCCGGCCCTGCGGATCGTGGCCGTATCAACATAGGTGTTGCCAGCACCGCTGACGCTGACCTTAACCCACGCGGCTGATGCGCTAGCGCTCACGATCGCAAGCAGAATCGCTGACATTGCCCTACGCATTGATCGGTGCTATCAACTCCGGTCCCTGACTCTTCGCGCTGCTAACGCACAATCCGGCGCGTTTTCAGGCACCGGCTGTAACAGCTTCATCACCTGCTCGGCATCGGTCAACCCACGGTCCAGCCATGGGTCGCCAAACTTCCTGGTTATCAGTGGGCCACCGCACAGTCTGACAGACAAATCCTATGGTGGAATGAGCTATTGACCAGTGCCGCTGGCGTTGCGTCAAGGTCACCATACAATCATACGCTCTGGCGCGCGATGAAAAGGATTTCCAGTGAACATCCAAATGTTGGTCAAATTAGTTTTATTTTCGATGGCACTCGGAACAAGTGTATCAGCGATCGCGCAGGAAGCTACTGACGTGACGGGGCCACTGTTCAGCACGACTCCACACTTGCCTGACATAGTCGCCCCGCCGCTCACAGATTCAGCGAGACCAACTATGCAGGGTCCGACAGTCCAACGGCAGAACCTTGCATTGCCGAACGGTATCCAAACGACGGGCGCCGTAGGTAACGCACTTGGTGGGACATGCCCCTGCTCCGTGACGACGCCCAATACACGCGCGCCAATTGGTGGCTGCAATTGCTAAGTCGAATATTGTGGAGTTCAGAAGATCGCCGGCTGTAGTATTCACCATCGCGCTCCTTATGACCGTCGGTTCGCGACAACAACTATACGCGGCGGACCGTGCTTCAGCCAAACTGGAAATCGAATATCTGCTCCAACATGTCGAACAATCCGGCTGTGAGTTCTATCGCAACGGGACATGGTATGACGCAAGAAAAGGCCGTGCGCATTTGCTCACCAAATATGATTATTTATCATTCCGAGGACTGATCGTGACGACCGAGGACTTCATCACCAAGGCCGCAACAGAAAGCAGCTTTTCGGGCCAAATTTATCAGGTAAGGTGCGATGGGCGCGGCCCCACGCCGAGCGGGCAATGGCTACTTGAGGCCTTGACGCAGTATCGCTCCTTGAAGTCCGCAAGATAAGACAAGCAATCTAACGCGATTCGCGTGATTGCGGCTTGGTCTCGCGCTCCGCTCCGCGTCCATCTCGCAACTCGGCTGCAGATTCGATAGTTTTCTGGTGCAGCAGTCAGTGTCAGGCCACAAACTCGACCAACCGAGTGGACCGATAGACCAGCGATAGTCAAACGTAGCGCACCGGAATTCAACAGTAGTTTCGCGCCAACGGCTGCAAATGCGCTATCTGTTGGTCACCGCACAGTCTACGAGGCTACTCGTATGCTCAAATAAGTTTGATGTCGCTGTTGTTGGCCCGGTGAGCGTCAGGACAGGAACACATGGATAAGCCCTGTAAGTGTTACTCGCCATCCGGTATGGAATTTTTAAAAAGGAAACGTGATGAGGTTAATCAGCTTGATTTTTGCGGGTATTGTGCTGGCACTCACAGTCACAATAGAAGCCTCTGCGCGATCGAATGAAGGGGTTCAAGCTAGTGTCGACGTGCATTCGGTTGCCCACCATAGACACTATGTGCGCCATCACCGCGTTCAAAGACGCCATGACCGCTCGCATAGGTAAGCGTTCGGGTCGTCGCCCTGTTCCTTAACGACACACGCCGGCCGCGCGCGAGTCGGCGGCTGTTAGAAACGCCACACCAACAAGAAACCCAGGCCGTGGGTGGGGGTTTTATTGGTTGCGAGCCGCCGCCTTCATAAAGTGACGCGCATTTGCGCACGACAACAAGGAGTTCATTATGGACAATCGAATGTTGGTGAGATCAGTGTTATATGCGATGACCGTGGGCATGAGCGTCGCCGCAATGGCGCAGGTAGTGTCAGGAACCGCAGGCGCGGGCGGTGGAGCATCGGCGGGAACATCAGGCTCTATCGGCGCCACGTCTGCACCTATGAGCGGTGCGCCGATTGGCAGCCCGCCAATGGCAACGCCTCAAACCGGAACGCAGCCGCAACCTGGGATGCAAAACCCCACCGTTCCGGGCCAGCGCATCAATTCATCGAATGGCGTGACAACGCAAGGCGTTGTCGGCGTCCCCAGCATGACGGCACCGTGTTCCAACAGTACGCCTGGTAACACGTCGATGAGCAATTGTTAGAAGCACCGCAGCGTAAATAAACCCGGGTTTCGGCCTGGGTGTTTTGTTGGTCGGTCGACGCCCTCGCGTCGCTATGGGTCGAGATGCTCGCGGATATTATTGTTCTCGTAATTTCCAGCCTAATGTGACAGCTAAGTCGGCTACCGACCCGAAGCTGCCGGTCGATTTTCTCCAAAGCGGACACTTGCGGTTAACCACTTCGACGACGAGAGCGAGAGCAGAAGCATGCGTTATGAGATCGAGTCCAAGCATGCGTTAGCGGTGTCGTAGGTGCTCTTTTTTCTCTTCCTCGTGCTCTTTTTTCAATGCATTTTGGCGGGCGCGTTGGGAATTTTTAAAAGCGTGCCTGGATCAGAGGACGAAATGATTTCCTTCACCGACTAACTAATGTACCAGGTTAAGTCTTCCGGCAAGAACAATGTCCTGACAGAAGTCTTTGCCATGTCCGGTGCAGCCCCCCTAACCTAAGACTAGCGAAAGTCCGCAAACGACCTAGCGGACGTTCAATGGCCAACCCGGACCATGTCATGCGGGTGGCGTAAGCCCGTGCTGGATGGCGAACTTGACCAGGCTCGCGACGTCGCCGATATGCAATTTTCGCATGAGCCGGCTGCGATAAGTGTCAACCGTCTTCGGCGACAGGCTCAGCGTGGCAGCAATCTGCGAACTCGAGTGCCCTTCAACGACGAGCTGCAGGATCTGACGCTCGCGGCTACTGAGACTTTCGAGCGGACTGTCCCTGGCCTCGCGCGGCGCGCTGTTTGCGACTGCTTCGGCGATTTTCGGGCTGAGATAACGCCGGCCGCCATGCACTGCGCGCACGGCGTCGACCACTTCGTTTGCCGCGGAATCCTTGAGCAGGTAACCGGATGCGCCGGCGTCCAGCGCATGAAACACGTACTCGACGCTCGAATACATCGACAGTACGACCACTTTCACATGCGGCACGCGAATCCGGATCTCGCGCGCCGCCTCAATACCGTTCATCTGAGGCATGGCGACATCCATGACGACCACTGCCGGCTTCAGTTCTGCCGCCTGACGCACCGTATCCCGCCCGTCGGCGGCGGTGCCGACGACGCGGATATCGGGCTGCGCGCCGAGAAGGTTCGCCAGACCGACGCGTACGATGGCATGATCGTCGGCAACCAAGACTGTAATTTGCATAGATCAGGGCTTGGGCGACCGGCTCACCATCACGGCACGCTGCATGATAGGACCATTTTCCCGCACGGTTCGGGACACTGACAATGCGCGACCGGCAGGTTCACTGCCTATCCATTTCCGGTGGCTGCGGCTGAATTGGTGGAACTTGAACCGTGGACGGAACCTCTACGATCACGCGCGCGCCTTGGCCAAGCGACGATTCGACGCGCAGTTGCGCACCAATTGCTTCCGCACGCTCGCGCATGTTCACCATGCCAAGGCTCGTCGTCGCGTGCTCAAACCGAGCCGGCAAGCGGTAACCGCGACCATCGTCCGCAATCGTTAAGATCGCCCGCTCCGGACCGGTGTCGAGCGTGATGACGATCTCGGTCGCGTGGGCATGTTTGGCAACATTGGTAAGCGCCTCCTGTGCGATTCTGAACAATGTGGCTTCCGTGTCCGGGGGAAGACGCGGCGCCAGCGGCTCGCCCTTGACCGCAATCGCCAACCCGGTGCGGCCCGCCATCTGCCGCGCATGATGATTGAGCGCCGCCAGCAAGCCCAATTCGTCGAGCCCAGGCGGGCGCAGGTCCGCCATCACGTCACGAATGATTTGCCCCGATGTCGAAAGCAATGATTCGCAATCATCGATGCGGGCAAGGACTTTGCGCAGGCTGTCCTCCGGCAAGTCGCTACGTATCATGTTCAGGTTTAGCGCAAGCGCGGTCACGTTCTGGCCGAGGCGGTCATGCAACTCGCGCGCCAGGCCGCGCCGCGCGTCTTCCTCAACTTCGAACAAACGGCGCGACAATAGACGTAACCGCTGCAAGTATTCGCGCAACTGCTGATCCGCTGCCTTGCGCTCACTGATGTCCTGAATCACCGAAATGGCATGAGTTGGATTGCCGTCCGGTCCATTGACGGCGGACAGCGTAACGTTCACCCAGATGATCTGGCCATCCTTGCGCACGTAGTGCTTCTCGCGCGAGTAGCTCGTGATTTCGCCACGCTGCAGCCGTTCGGAGTACTCGGTTGCGATAGCGTGTTCCTCCGGGGGCGTAATATCCAGCGTCGAGAGCCGCAACATTTCCTCGCGCGTATAGCCGAGGATATCGCACAGTTTCTGGTTGACACGCAGCCAGCGTGTGTTGCGCGAGTCAATACCGCGCAATGCCATGCCGACCTCAGCCTGCTCGAATGCGGCGCGAAAACGCTCCTCGCTTTCCAGAATGGCCGCGGCGGCCTTCTTGAGCGCCGAATTATCGCGCAGAATGATGGAGGCGCCGATGACATCGCCCGCACGGTTCCTGATCGGCGAAAGGCTGGTCGTGACGTCGACCATCTGCCCGCCTTTGGTAACTCGTTGGGTTTCGCGCGGCGCGATATGCTCCCCGCGCAACAGCTGCTCGGTGTTTCGGGCAAGCAGGTTACCCTCTGTCGACGGGAGCAAGATTTCAGTGTGTTGGCCGATTGCCTCGCTCGCGGTATATCCAAACATGCGCTCGGCGCCGGCATTCCACGACAAGATCGTACCATCGAGCGTACGACTGAATATGGCGTCGCTCGCGTTTTCCACAATCGCGGCCAGCTGGGCGCGTGCCTCCTCGGCGTGCCGGCGATCGTTGATGTCGCGAAAAACAATCGAAATTCCGCTCAGCGTCCTGTTCGCATCGTAAATTGGCGATGGCATGATTGAAACATCGATGCGCCGGCCGGACTTGGTCAAGCGCACAGAATCATAGGGTGACGTTGGAATGCCCTGATCGACAAGGGCCCGTTTCGGCTGCACTTCCGACCGGCGCTCAGGCGGGACAAGCAAGGAGAATATGTCTTGGCCCCTGGCTTCAGCCGCGGAATATCCGAACATACGCTCTGCACCGGCATTCCAAGTGAGTATCGTGCCATCGAGACTGCGGCTGACCACGGCATCCTGCGAGTTCTCGACGATCGCAGCCATATGCGCGCGGGCGGTTTCGGCCCGCTTGCGTTCGGTAATATCGCGGAAGCTCCAGACACGGCCGACGCTATCTCCGCCGACGCGCTGCGGACGCGAATAGCGCTCGAAAATGCGCCCGTCCTTGAACTCGAGCACATCGAAGCTTTCGGCGTCGGGCGTGACGTAAAGCGCCATTACCTTGTCCAGGAAATCTGCCGGGTTTTTCAACTGGTGAAGCACAAAAGTCAACGCTTCCTGGTCGTCCCCGGACGACAGAACGCGCGCGGGGATTCCCCACAAGTCGACAAATCTCTGGTTAAAGGTCGTGATCGCCCCCTCGCGATCGACGACAAGAATGCCATCTGCCGTCGATTCAAGGGTGGCGCGGAGCAACGACATCGACTGCTCGGGATCGATCTTGTTGACCGCTCGAAAACTCTTGACCATCGGTGACTCTACCTCCCCACCTTCTTTGTTTTCTGAGCTAGGCCGCATTGTACCCGCGGGCGCGATCCCTATACAGCCTGCCGCAATGCCCCCCACCCGTGGCATCAAGCACAGAATTCAGGTCGAGGCAACTACGGACAAGCTAACCGGTTTGATCGTCTTTGCAGTCGCAGCAGGTTTCCACGTCGCGCGCGCCACTAGCTCGCGGATACCAGGTGCGTTTCCTTGCTGCGTGCGCTGATGCCGGCGCCGCTGACCGGGGCAATCCGGCCGGTTGCCATCAGGCGCAGAAATTCGGCGGCCGGCAGCGGTTTGCTGAAATAGTATCCCTGGTATTCGTCGCACTCGAGCCCGGCCAGAAATATGAGCTGCTGTTCGGTTTCCACCCCTTCCGCAACCGTCTTCAGATTCAGATTTTGTGCCAGCGCGATTACCGCACGCACAATCGCAGCATCGTCCGCACTGTGGTGAAGTTCGCGCACGAACGATTGGTCGACTTTGAGCTTGTGCACTGGAAAGCGCTTAAGGTACGACAAACTCGAGTAGCCGGTGCCGAAATCGTCGATCGAAATCGTTACGCCGATATCATTCAGACTCTGCAACGTGGCGATAGACTGCTCGATGCCGTGCATGATCACGCTTTCAGTAATTTCGAGTTCGAGCAAGGCGGCCGGCAGCCCGCTGTCAGCGAGCACGCGTTCAACCATCACGGCCAGATTACTCTGGCGGAACTGGCGCGCCGAAAGGTTGACCGCCACCGAAATGGGGTAGCCGCTGCGCCGCCACGCATTCGCCTGGACGCATGCGCTGTGCAGCGCCCATTCGCCGATCGGCACGATGAGACCGGTGTCTTCGGCGAGCGGAATGAAATCCGCCGGCGCCACGACGCCGAGGTCCGGATTGTGCCAGCGCAACAGTGCCTCGGCGCGCGTAATTGCGCCGCCATGGGCATCCACCTTGGGCTGGAAATTCAGGTGCATTTCGTCGCGCTCGAGCGCGCGCCGCAACTTGCTTTCCATGCTGAGCCCGCCGCCGCGGCGCGGATTGCGCTCGGGGGAGTAGACCTGCGCGGCATTGCGGCCGTCGCACTTCGCCTGGTACATGGCCGATTCGGCGCCCTCGATAAGCTTCTCCACGCTGTTGGCGTCGACCGGATAAACGGCTACACCGATACTGGCCGTGATAAAGATCTCCTCGCCGTCGATCAGGAACGGCGCCGCCATCGCTTCGACTATTTTGTCGGCGACGAACAGCGCCCGCGACGCCTCGGTAACGCTTTCGAGGATCACGGCAAATTCGTCGCCGCCAAGCCGGGCGATGGTGTCCACCTCGCGCAATTGCTCCTGCAAGCGTGCCGCGACTGCCTGCAGCACCCGGTCGCCGACACCGTGCCCGAGTGTATCGTTGACTTGCTTGAAACGATCGAGGTCGAGCAACAGGACGGCCATCATCTCGCCGAGGCGCTTGGTGCGGGCCATCGCGAGCGCGAGGCGATCGCCGAACAACTGGCGGTTGGGCAATCCGGTCACGACGTCATGCTGAGCCAGATAATCTATGCGTTCCGCAGCCTGCTTGCGCTCGGTAACGTCATGGATCATGGTAATGGCATGGGTCGGCTGTCCGTCCGGTCCAATGACGGCAGACTGCGTAACGTTCACCCAGATTGTCCGGCCGTCCTTGCGCACGTAGCGCTTCTCGCGCGTATAGCTTGCGATTGCACCAGCCCGCAGCCGTTCGGAGTAATCGGTTGCGGTTGCGTGTTCCTCCGGCGGCGTAATATCCCGCGTCGAGAGTTGCAGAAGTTCTTCGCGCGTATAGCCGAGGATATCGCACAGTTTCTGGTTAACGCGGACCCAGCGCGGGTTGTGCGGATCAATACTGTGTATTGCCATGCCTACGCCGGTTTGTTCAAACACGGCACGAAAGCGCTCCTCGCTCTCCTCGATGGCCATCCCGGGATCGTGCAGGACCGCGCAAGCCGGATTCCGGCTGGAACTAACGCGTGCGCTCATGGCGTGTCAGCGGCATGCGCGATGGAGGAAAACAGTCCCGGTAGCAGCTTGGCAAATTCGTGCTTGGGAACCAGTTTCTCGGCACCGCTACGCAGCACGGCAGCGCGGTATTCCGGACCTTCGTGCAGCGACAGCGCCATGACCCGCGGTGGCGCGTAGCGGGCGCAGAGCTGACGGATCAACTCAAATCCGCTCATGTCCGGCATCATGATGTCGGTAAGCACCACCTCGGGCTGGTAGTGGTCGAACTGCGCGAGAGCTTCCGCGGCGGTACTGGCGCATTCAACTCGAGTCACGCACGGCTGCCGGGCAACCAGGCTGAGTGCCGCTTTCAGAAACTGGGCATTGTCATCGACGAGCAATACATTGAATTTACGCATGGCGGCTCACAAACCCTGGCCGACAGGTGCCGCACCGGCAGGTGGGAGCACATTGAGGAGCGCCGGGACCAAATCCCGGAAAGTCCTGCTCTTGGCGACAAACGCGCTCGCGCCGGCGGCGGCTGATTCGTCGTGATAGATATCGATGTCGTAACTTGAATGGATCACGACCGGGGTGGCCGGCAACAGCGATTTGATATGGCGCGTCGCTTTTATGCCGTCGACCCCCGGCAGCACGATATCCATGACGATCGCCTGCGGGCACTCGCTTGTACACACCTCGTACGCGCGTTCCGCACTGTCGACACCGAGTATGCGATACGTAGGAAACGCCTTGGACAAAAGCGCCTCCATAGCTGCGCGCGTTTGCTGATGGTCTTCGACTATCAGAATAGTCGCGTTCAGGTTCGGCGACTTGTGCATCACAAATGCAGTTCCGTCTTGCACATGACGTGAGACTCCGCTCATAAGATTGAACAAGACTCTAAGACACGCTGCGCGCGCTGTCTGTCGGGAGTTCGTGACAATCCAATTGCTTTTGGGTGGCGCAGCTGGCGCAATACGGGTCGGGCCGGATGCGAACCCACGAGCCAACCCAAGGACCGGACTAATTTGGTGGTTACCTGCCCTAAATAAAACTTACCCAAAGGAGGTTGATTAAGTCCGTCGTCGCGGGATCCTAGTACGCTTTGCAAATGTCCGTATAAGGCTGACTGTGACGATCAATCGTCAAATTGAAATGTAACCGCGACCGGCGGCTATTGGCCGGAAGCCGACATTCATCAACAGCCGCTTGCCACCCAAAAAGGACGGTCAAACTGTCCGAAAGCGGGGGGTGTTTACCGGCGGGTTCGCCTTCGGCGTACGCAGCCACGCTAGCAGGCGAGGCTTCTGTACGACGGCGCACATACATCGAATGATGTATTTGATAATCTGAACATTGCTACGGTGTGCAATCCGGATGGCCGGTAGGTGCATCGTGGTTTATTTTGAACGGACGCCCAAATGAAAAATCTTTTTGCGGTGATCGCATTGGTTCTTGCGGTGGGTGCCATTTATGGATGTGCTGAAAAGTCGATGGTGCAAGCCAACGAGACACCCGGGCCGACGCTCCAGTCCCCTTACTGCGTACAACATGCATACGAAGCCCGCTGCATGAATCCGTAAAGGTGCCGGCAATCGGGTTGCGGACGGCGCGAACGTTCACTATTGGCCGGACGTGGGCATTCAAGCAAGATTGTACAGGCGGCGTATGTCGACGCTCGAATTTCCACACGGCACCGATGCCCTTTTCAGAATGCTCGTTTGGATGCCCGGCCGAGGCAACCGGAGCCCGGATCTCATTTCGCACCACAACAGGAGTAAATCATGTCGCGATTCGAAGGCAAGACGGCATTCATCACAGGCGCGGCGAGCGGTATCGGCAAAGAGATCGCGCTTGAATTCGCGCGTGAGGGCGCGAAGATCGCGATCGCGGACCTGAACAAGGCGGCCGCCGATCTGGCCGCTGCGGAGATCGTAGCGGCCGGCGGCAAGGCGATAGGCATCGCAGTCGACGTCACTGATGAGGCACAGGTCGATGCCGCCGTCCAGAGCACGATCAAGGCTTTCGGCAACGTCGACGTGCTGATCAGCAATGCCGGCATCCAGATCGTCCATCCCATCGAGGCGTTCAGCTTTGCGGATTGGAAAAAGATGCTGGCAATTCATCTCGACGGGGCGTTCCTGACGACGCGCGCGTGCGTAAAGCAGATGATCGCGAGCGGCAAAGGCGGCAGCGTCATTTATATGGGCTCGGTGCATTCGAAAGAGGCCTCGGTATTGAAGGCTCCTTACGTGACCGCCAAACACGGCCTGATCGGGCTGGCCAAAACGGTGGCCAAGGAAGGCGCCAAGCACAACATACGCGCCAACGTCATTTGTCCGGGTTTCGTGCGTACGCCCCTGGTGGAAAAGCAGATTCCCGAGCAGGCGAAGACGCTTGGCATCAGTGAAAGCGACGTCATCAAGAACGTGATGCTAAAGGAAACGGTCGACGGCGAATTCACCACCACGGCCGACGTTGCAGCGGTTGCATTGATGTTCGCGTCATTTCCGACCAACGCACTTACGGGCCAATCGCTTGTCGTCAGCCATGGATGGTTCATGCAGTAGCGCGTTCGCGTTCAGGGAGCCCGCGCGCATGGACTTTTCAAATGCTCCCACGCATAACCGAAGAGAACCTGCAACAACCATTGCGGGGTGAAATGGGCCATTTTCACGAAAATTCAAATGTAACCGGGACTGACCGGTTTCGGCCGGGAACCGACATTCACCAACGTCCCCTTCCTGCCCAAAGCAGTCCTTCGCAAGCAAGCGGAGCGTCCGTATTTCCTATTCCCCGAGATGAGTGTAGCCTTTCTCACACTTCGTATCATGGCTTGTACTACCAACAGTTGGAGGGTAACTATGAAGATGAAATACGTGATGATTGGAGCTGTTGCGCTGCTGTTGACCGCCTGCGTCGTGGAGCCGGGTCCAGTACCGGGCGTCGTGATTAGCGCGAATGACCCTTACTACTACTCGCCCACGTACTGCGCCGGGTGCTGGTACGGCGAATGGGGCGGGCGCATCGGTTACCACCGCGGCGGCGGACGCCCGTGGGAGCGCGAGCACGTAGAACGGGACCATCATTTACAAGACCGCGGGGGCAACGTCAGGCACGAAGGGCACCACGACTGAGACTATTCTGCTGGTTGGGCGAGCGTCCGCTATTGGAAGTCCAGTAAACCGGAGCCCCGGTTTCAGATTTGCATCGGCGTCCAGATTCTCCGCGGCGAAAAGCTTGAACGCGGCTTCCGGACTGGATGCGCGCATCAGCGGCGCGTTTTTCAGCGTGCGGGTAAGGAAAAGATCGTTGCCGTCCTTCGCTGACACTACAATGCGCACGCCCTTTTGGTCCACGTCAGCCGCAGTGCGCAGGGGCGACCCGGCGTGCACCAGGCAGGTGGCGTCAGTCTCAACAAAGGGCGCGCCGAAGTGGATCGCGTTGGCGCGCGCCTGCTCGAACGCCAGGGTTGCGACGTCCCAGCCGCCAACGGTCAGTCCCGCCGTCAACTGTCCGCCGGAGTTGTAGCTAACCAGCTCGACCGCAACACCCAGCTGCCGGCCGAATTCCCGCGCGAGGTCAACAGCAATGCCCGAACCCCGCCGAGCCCGGGGCCCCTCGCGGTAAACACGGGATTGCCGTAATTGATAGCGACGCTCACCTTTCCCGTCTGCGCGAGGTCGGCAAGCACGGCGGTGGTAATCTGAGGCGTCGTCGTTGTGCATAACGCCAGCAAAACCAGGCCGGCAAGAACGATTGCGGTTCTGCACATCTTGGAACTCCCGACTTTTTGTCGGATGGCAAAACTTGCGCGATAACAGTGCCGTGAGTCACGTCAAGAACCGATTTTCCACCCGTTTACGGCAAAATTCCAAGCACGGGCTGAATGCCTGCTTTTGGCCGAAAGCTATCGCCCGCAAATGACGGCTCACAACCCGCAGGACAATGCGGCGGCATCGATATGACGATTGCATCCCGCGGCTTTTTGAGGCAATATCCAACGGCGTCCGCAAGGGCGTGATCCACCTCGAATGGTCGCTCAAGCGAGCTTCATGCCCCCGCCGAACCGGCCGGAGCATTTTTTCCCCCTATCCGGCGAGAATGCGGGTAAGCAATCCGTCGTTCTTGATCTCAGGTGCGCCGGTTCCAAGCGCGCGTCGCGAATGTCCACTATTGGCGGGCGACCGCTGAGGTAAACTTTTGCCGCTGAACAAGTCAGTGCAGGTGCCTGACTGACCAATTGTGCGACTGCGATTGATTCAAACCCGACTCGTGTTGTCGAAGGAGCGTATTTCATGGCAACCCGGCGTGCTCTGCACGCTATAGCCGCTTTTGAGGCACTCAAGGGCGTGGCCGCGCTCGCCGGCATTGTCGGCGTGCTGGACCTGATGCATCACGATGCGCGGCACCTTGCGATAGAACTGATCGGGCGCTTCGGCCTGAATCCGTACGCCCGCTATCCGTCGCTGCTTTTGCATTATGCCGATCTGCTCCCCGGCGCCGACGTGCACTCGTTGATGTTTCTTGCCGTTATTTACATTTCCGTACGGTGGCTTGAAGCCTACGGACTCTGGAAGGACCGCGCGTGGGGCGAATGGCTGGCTGCGTTATCGGGCGCGCTCTATATTCCCTTCGAGCTCGGGCATCTTGTCCACCGGACGTCGTTCATCAGTGCCGCAGTTCTCGTGGCCAACGTCTGCGTGGTCGGCTTCCTTGCAAAGCAATTGTTGCGCAGACACAAGGACGAGGCCATTCATCAGTGACCGGTTGAACCCGCCGCCGACAGCTGACATTCACCGATGCCCCCTTTCCGCCCCGAACCATTCATTCGCAATGCTCAGACCCGCGTAGAGTCCCGATATTTGACGCGAGCGCCACACCGTTGTTTTTCAGTGCCGCATATTTTCTCAATCTTCCTTGCACGGTAAGATATGCGAGGTATTTTGCACGAGAGGTTTCGCACATGGATCCCACCGCCCTCAAAATTAATACCGTGCAGCAATGCAAAGACTGGCTTGCGCTCTTGCCGCTGACCAACGCCCAGCAGGCGCATGGCGCGCTAACCGCGCAAATCAAGCTGCTTAATACGGCAAAGCTGGCACCGGAGGTGCGCTTGCAAATCATGGAAGTCTTGCGCGAGCCGGTAGCTTTCGTGCAAGCCGAGCGCGCGAAGCGTTTCTGCAGCCAGCCTGTTCCCCTCGATCCCGCCACCGCTCAAGTCTGGAACGACGCGATTGGCTTGTGGCAAGCCATGTTGCAGGGCTATGAAGCGTGCGTTGATGCGGGCAATGCGTTTATTGCGCTGGTTTGTCAGCGCGCATTGGGCTATGCGGGCCTTGCCATGCACGATCACAACCGGATTTGCCGTGCGATTCCCTCCGCCCTCTGGCAGCAGCTCCATAGGCTGTTCGCGGCGGTCGAATCGTTCGGCCTTGCAGACACCCCGGTCAGCGACTTCGTCGGCCGCGACAATCCGAATACGAGTTGTGCCGCGACCTACCTGCAAGTGCTGCTGGCACAGCACGCCTCTCCCGACGCGCTGACGCTGGCCCAAATCACGGCGGCCAATCGCTGGCTGAAACAATGGTCGTCTCTCGTCACACTCACAAAAACCAGGAGCCCGGACAACTCGGATCACCAATTGGCGGTCGTACTCGGAACAGGGTCGGGCGCACGTGATGGCAAGGATTTGCAGCCATCTTTGAACGTTCGATATCTGGAACTCGGCCGGCTGGGTGCGATGCTCGCCCAAACGATCGCAGGGCTGCGTAACGGCAAATCGCCTGCGGAGCTTGCCCTCGGTGCGGATTTGCGGCGACCGGATTGTGAAAACCTTTTGCTCCTGCTTAACACGCAATGGTGCGGCGTGGGCTCCGGAAGAACCGAGGAACGCAGCCCCTCATCGCTCAAGGTCATGGTTTCCATGCAAATCGCCGCTATGCACTTTCACCTCTCAGGGCGCGCCTTCCGGCAACCCGGTGCACGACTGTCCAAGCGCGAGGAAGACGATATGCAAATGTTCGGTCACGTCAGCGAACGCACCGAGAAAGCTTTGCTCTCACAACGCAGCGGCGCGCTGGAAACGTGGGAGATCATCAACCACAGCCGGTCAGGCATTCTAGGCATGTGCCGTCAGCCGGATGCGGCTACCCGCATAAGCCATAACCAGCTCCTTGGATTACGCACGGCAACCGGCAAGACTTTTTACCTCGGCACGGTGCAACGGCTCCTGATCGATGAAAGCGGTGCCGTTTCCATCGGCTTGCGCGTAATCCCCGGTACACCACAACCAATTGCGGCACGCATACCCGGCGTGGTCACCGTGGATGGTAACAAGTACGACCGCGCGCTACTGATGCCGGCAGACGACACGCGCAAGATTCCCGCATCGCTGATCATGGCGCCGTCGGCCTACCAGCCCAATAGGCACGTAGACCTTTATATCGATACCCAAAAGCCGGCGAAGCTCACCTCATTGCTCGACAAAGGCATCAACTTCGAGCGCACCACGTTTGCACTCTCGTAGCAGATGGCAGTTCTGAAATTCTGTGATAGCAGGGGCAACAGCGACGGGCAACAATCGACCCAAAGCCGACAGCCGCAGCCTTACTCGATCACCCGGGTCGCCCGCGCCAGCAGCGGCCGTCCGCTGCGCGTTATTGTTGCGGGATGCCGGCTTCTGAAATCACCCGCGCCCAGCGCGCGGTCTCCGCACGGATGAACTGCGCGAATTCTTCGCGGCTGGTCGGCGCGACTTCGATCACCATGTCCCTGAATCGCTGCTCAAGCTCGGGCAGGCGCAGCACCGCGGTGAGGTCGGCATGAACTTTGTCGAGAATCGCTGCGGGCGTGCCGGCCGGCGCACATAATCCGTACCATGAGCTCACTTCGAAACCGGGAAGTGCGGTCTCGTGCACGGTCGGCACCGCAGGCAACTGCGATATGCGCATCAGGCTCGTCACCGCGAGCGCGCGCACTCGCCCGCTCTGAATGACCGGCAGCACCGCCGGCGCCGACTGCACGCTCACGGGAATCTGGCCTCCGATCAGGTCGGCAAGCGCCTGGGGCGCGCCCTTGTAGGGGACTTGCACAACATCGATCTTTGCCGCCAACTTGAAGAATTCCATTGCGAGCTGCTGCGACGAGCCGGACGCCGACGTGCCGTAGCTCAGCTTGCCCGGGTTGGCTTTGGCATAGGCAATGAACTCCGTTATCGTGCGTGAAGGCATCGATGGATGCACGACAAGGACGTTTGGAGTCTTGCCGATGAGGGAGATTGGCGCAAAGTCGCGCTGGTGGTTGTACGGCATCGTCGCGTACAAAGACTCGGCGATCGCGCTGGACGCAATATTGCACTGAAACAACGTGTATCCATCGGCCGGCGCCTTGGCGGCGATTGCGGCGCCCAGCGTCCCGCCCGCGCCTGCGCGGTTATCTACCACCACCTGCTGGCCCCACATCCTGCCAAGTCGTTCGGAAATCTGGCGTGCAACGATGTCGGGCGAGCCCGCGGCGGGAAAGGGTACAACGTAGCGCACGGGTTTGACCGGGTAACTCTGGGCCGCCGAAGCCCCCGGTAAGTGCCACACCACGGTCGCCAGCGCGAAGATCAACGCCTGATTTCGTTTGATCACAACCTGAACCACGGAGCTTCCTTCAGTTATGGCGGTCTCGAACACACGCGGTCACCAAGAGCGCGGCAAGCAGCCACCCGGTCGGCCTCTCCCGTACCGTGTCGTGCGATCTGCCGTGCCCGCGCCGGCTAGTTCGGGTAAGCCCCGAGTCCATACACGACGATGAGCATGGAGGTGGGCTCGAGGCCGGCGAACGAACGCCGGAAGATCTCCACGATCTCGCCGCTGCGGTACACCTCCGCCACTGCCCGGTTCACCGCGAGGCGGAAGTTGACGTCCCCGCGCGGCAGAACGATTGCATACGGCTCAAAGGAAAGATCGTCGGCAAGCAGCATGTACTGCGACGGGTCTTTCAACTTGTCGCCGATCCCGAGCAGCAGGATCTTGTCGCTCGCGAATGCGTCGACCGAGCCAGCCTCCAGCGCGGCGATGCCCTCGCCGCGGTCCTTCACCGGCACGACGGTCGCGCTGACCGCGAGCTGCTTCATCGCGGCCTCGAGCGCGGACTGATTGGTCGTTTTGGCGATCACTGCGATGCGCTTGCCGGCGAGGTCCTTGAACGACTTCGCGCCGGCCGCCCTCCTGGCGAGCACGCCGGTCGAGTCGACGAACACGTAGCTGGAAAAGTCGACCTCGCCCATGCGCGACAACGTGACAGTCGTCGACCCGCACTCCATGTCCGCCTGTCCCTTGCGCACGAGCTCAAGGCGGTTCTGCGACGTTGCCGGAACCCACTTTACCTGCAGCTGCTTGACCTTGAGCTGACGCTCGAGACTGGCGGCGATCCGCTTGCACAGGTCCACCGTGTAGCCCGCAGGCTGCTTGCCTTCGCCCTCATAAGCGAACGGCGCGGCGTCGGTGCGGTAAGCGATCCGGATAGTCTTCGATTCGGAGATCTTCTTCAGCGTGCCGTTCACCGGCTGGGAGTGCACAACGGCGGGCCCGGCGAGCAAAGCCAATACGAGAATGAAGCGAATCATGGCGGAGTTCCCCATTTGTGAATAAGTTCGGACGATGCCATACGTGACGGCGAAGAAACCGGCAAGAAAAATACGCTGTTCAGCAAGTACCGAATCCAGGTTTTCGAAGTAATGCAGGCCATGCGAATGCCATCATCATTTAACGGCGGAAATATTGCAATGGGACGTCATTTTTTCACCGATCGCGCCAGAAATACCCCCCACCTGAAACCGACCGATGTTCATGCGTCTGAGTCCGGCCAATCGTCACATTGAAACGCAACTGCGACTGTCCGCTTGTGGCCGATAACCGACGATCGACATTGACCGCTTCCGACCCGAAGCGGACATTCAGACGTTCCGAAAGCAGACTTTCAATACCCGGCGTGACGCACGCCCGCTTCGCGCGCGTCGCTGTTCAAGCCGCCGTTAAGAACGCATCACGGCGAGTCGACTTTGACGGTGGCACCGCGCACTCTGGCCCTCCCGGCAGCCGCTTCGACCAGGCCCCCGGAGGTTACCGCCGTTATGAACGTGCGCGCGTATGCCAGCGCGGGTTCTTTTCCTTTGGCCATGCCTAAAGCGATCTGTTCGACGCCGTAGCGGCCATCGAGGACCTTGGAGCCGGGCAGTTTGTCCGAGAGTTCGAACAGGATCGTCGTGTTGGTAGCAAAGACATCCGCCCTCCCGAGCGTGAGCAGTTCGACGCCGCCATCGAGGTTCGGCGTGCGCACCACTGTCGCGTTCTTGAGCAAGCCGGGAAGCTTGACGACAGAAGTGCTGCCTTCGACTGCAACGACTCGCACACCCGGTCGATCAACGTCGTCAAACTTTGCAATCGGCGAATCCTGCGGCGCGAGATAACCGGCGTCCATCTCCAGGTACGGCTGGGTGAAATCGATCTCCTTGGCACGCGCCGGCGTAGCGTTCGTAAACAAAATATCCACGTGGCCGGACTTCAGCGCGGCGATAACTTCTCCGTTCTGCTTGTACACTACGGGATCATATGGAACTCCCAGCCTGCGCGCCAACTCGCGCCCGAGCTCGAACCCCACGCCGTTCCTCCCGAGCGTTGCCGGATCCTCGATCAGAGAAAGCGGACTGCCCAGATAGAGCCCGACGCGCAGCTTGCCCGTCGGCGTCAGGAGCCGCACCACATCCGCGATATTGGAAGTCATCCCAAAAATTCCTTCAATCCGCTTTGGTGCCGGATTTCTTCACCACGACCGCCCACTTCGCGAGCTCGGACTTGATGTATGCCGCGAACTCGGCGGGCGAACTGCCGATGATCTCGATGCCCTGCGCCGCAAAAATTTCTTTCGCGTCGTTCATGCGCAGAATGTTCAGCACTTCTTCGTTCAGCTTGTCGACAATGTCTGCGGGTGTGCCGGCGGGCGCGAGCATCCCGTACCAGACGATCGCCTCGAACTTCGGAATCGTCTCGGCGAAAGCCGGAATTTCCGGCGCGACTTGCGAGCGTTTCAAAGCGGTGATGCCGAGCGCACGCAACTTACCGGCTTTCACATGCCCGAGCACGGAGGGTATGCCGGACATCATCAGGGGCACCTGACCGCTGATGACATCGGTTAGCGCAGGCGTCGCGCCGCGATACGGAACATGCACGAGATTGATACCGGTTTCGAGCTTGAGCAGTTCAACGGACAAGTGAGCGGTCGAGCCGCTGCCCGCGGTTGCATAATTGAGCTGACCCGGCCGCGCTTTCGCAAAGGCGATGAACTCCTTGAGCGAATGCACGGGCAGCGACGGATTCGTTACGAGCATGTTCGGCACGGAACCGACCAGCGATATCGGCGCAAAACTTTTTGCCGGATCGAACGGCAGTTTCGGATAGACCGCGGGATTGACGGCGAGCTGCGCGCTTGCGGCGACGAACAACGTATAGCCGTCGGGAGCCGCATTCGCCGCCGCCTCGGCCGCGATGTTGCCGCCGGCGCCGGGCCGGTTGTCGACGACCACCTGCTGCCCCCAACGCTCGGTCATCTTCTGCCCGATCTTGCGCGCCACGATGTCGCTGCCGCCGCCGGGCGGGAACGGCAATAAAATTCGGATCGCGCGATTCGGATAGTTCGACTTGCCCGGCGCATTCTGCGCGGAGGCCGTCGTCGCCGCTGCGTGAGCCGCCATGATCAGAATCGCCGCCATGAAACGGGCGGATATTGCGGCCATTATTCTTCCGCGCCCTTTTAAGACTTCCACTGCACAGGACTCACGAGCAGTTATTGCCGACAGCATATGGCCTGGCGTGTGTCCGCTTTTGGCTGTTTTGGTGGGAATTCCAACGTAACCGCGAACGGCCGCTTGCGACCCGAAGCGGATGTTCAACGCCCGGAATGAACGGCGCGGGCACCCGATTTGCTCCATATTTTTTACGCGCGCGTGTTGACAGATTTTTCAAGATCGCCGCCGCCCTTTTTGCACCAAATATATCAAGACTGCACTACCAAATGCCGCCCTGCGATAGTAGGCGGCCAATTTCAGGGTTTGATCGTTAGTCTCCATTTCGACCAGGGCAAAATGCTTCGGCGACCGGTGAATCGTAATGGATTTTACATTGCCGAATTGCGAGCAATGCGTCGAAATCTGCTCGGCAATCTCTTCGTCACTGGATTTCAAATCCACCAATAGCATCGTTGCAACTCGGGAAATTGTGTCGAAATCGCCGCAGATATTTTCCGGGGAAACCCGCTACTCGCAACCCTGCGCAGATTGTTGCTCTTGAGAATGTTGCCTGGACCAGCACTGTCGGAGTCGAAGGCTGTTGTGGTCAGAGTCAAAAGTCGCGGCCAAAAGGTGCCGTCGCGCGTTACCGGCGACGTTGAATCAGACTATCTGGTTTAAGCAGCATACCGGGCTTTTCTCCTGCAGTCCTGCACGTCGCCGAATCTGCGCAGCCAGTCGAGCGCGTCCGGCTTCCTGGAGAAAAATCTCAATGACATCCCGCGGTTGCTCGTGTAGTTCTCGACAAACGTGGCGAGATGATCGAGCGGACGCCCGGTCACGACATAAGCGATGTGCGCCCGATGGAGTTTAAATTCGACCGCACGTTTGAACACGGCAATGGACTTCAAAATATCCATCTCCAATTTCGGAGAAATTACCTCCACCAGTATCTTCTTAATGCAATGCGGCTCAAGCACGACCTTCGAAAGTTCGTCTACCAATCCATTCAAGAAGTGCTCGTCGATTTTGTCGGCTCTCGCGATTACTTCGGTGCAAGCGCCGTCGTTGCTGACGCAAATGCTCATGGGATCCAACCCTCTGCGTAAGACCGTTCCGTAATATGACGCGGCCAATGTTAACCGCTCATGATATGGGTCAAGTTTCGAGGGATTTCAAGCTCGCATTGCGGAGAACCGGATTACCGGCTTCTTTGTGCGGCGTTTTCCCATTTGAATTGATGAACTAACCGTCAATAACTAAGGTTAATTATGTTTTGGGAATCCCCGCCACGCAACACAGAATACGACACCACGCGGAACGCATCGCGGGCAGCCGGTAGCGAATGCCCGCTTTTGGCCGTCAGCCGGAGACCCATTGCGGTAAGCCGCATTCTCGATGGTGAACATTCGACATTCCGCCAATCGGCCCGCCGGCAATCCTTCCGCGAGCCGATGCTGAGGTGGATCGCCGGTCTCTGTCGTCTACCGGACCCTTTCGTCACAAAATACATATCCATCGCCGGCGGCGCGATTCTGCCGCCGGCGGTTTTTGAACTGCATCAATTGCGGCCGCATTCCGGCGCGCACGAAATGGAGCGGACGACCCGCGCGGCTTCGGCTATGGCATGATAGCCAAATCGTCGTGCATAGCACGGGCGCGGCCGCGTCGACGGACACCCGTTGCAATCGGAACCGGCGCCGCGACCTCGAGGACGAACGCAAACCATGACACGTACGGATCTGGTAACACGGCAGAGACTGCCGAAGAACTGCTTTGCGATCGTGTTGGCGGGCGGCCGCGGCAGCCGCCTGAAGCAACTGACCGAGCGACGCGCCAAACCCGCGGTCTATTTCGGCGGGAAGTTTCGCATCGTCGATTTCGCCCTGTCGAACTGCCTGAACTCGGGCGTCCGCAAAATCGGTCTGGCGACCCAGTACAAATCGCACAGCCTGCTGCGACACATCCAGCGCGGCTGGTCGTTCCTGAAGAGCGAGCTCAACGAGCACATCGACCTGCTGCCGGCGCAGCAGCGCATCTCCGAAGATTCGTGGTATCGCGGCACCGCCGACGCGGTGTTTCAGAACATCGACATTATTCGCGACGACGACCCCGAATATATCCTGGTGCTCGCCGGCGACCACGTCTACAAGATGGATTACTCGCTGATGCTGGCCGGCCATGTCGAAAAAGGCGCGCAGTGCAGCGTCGCCTGCATCGAGGTACCGGTGAAGGACGCGACGGGCTTCGGAGTGATGGCGGTCAATCCGTCGGGGCGTATCACTGACTTCGTCGAAAAGCCGGCCCATCCGCCGGCGATACCCGGCAAACCCGACACTGCGCTCGCCAGCATGGGGGTCTACGTTTTCACCGCCGCGTATTTGTATCAAATCCTGGCGCGCGACATGGCCGATTCGAAGTCAAGCCACGATTTCGGCAAAGACATCATTCCGCAGGCGGTGAAGGAAGGGGTTGCAGCGGCGCATGCGTTTGAAGACAGTTGCGTGACCACGGACCGCTCCAGCAAACCGTACTGGCGCGACGTCGGGACCATCGATGCTTACTGGGAGGCCAACATCGATTTGACCGCGGTGCAACCGACCCTCGACATGTACGACACCAAATGGCCGATCTGGACCTATCAGGAACAACTGCCGCCCGCCAAGTTTGTCTTCAACCGCGACGACCGGCGCGGCATGGCGGTCGACTCGTTGGTCTCCGGAGGCTGCATCGTCTCCGGCTCGCACGTCGACCGCTCGCTGCTGTTCTCGCGCTGCCGCATCAATTCCTATTCGAAGTTGCGCGAATCGGTGCTGCTGCCGGGGGTAATCGTCGGCCGCCATTCGCGCCTGACGCGCGCGGTGATCGACCGCGGCTGCCGCATTCCCGAAGGAACGATCATCGGCGAGGATGCGGCGGACGACGCGCGGCGATTTGAGCACACCCACAACGGCGTCACCCTGGTGACGCAGGAGATGCTCGACCGGCTTCACGCATGATCGCGGCCAGCCGCGACCAGCGCTCGTCGCTGAATATCTCCTCGAGCGGCAGCGCCAGCTTGCGCCGCCAGTTCGGATATTCGCGGTAGGTGCCGGGAATATTGACCGGCTCCGTTTCACCGATCAGATCGTCCAGCTGCACCACTGCAAGCATGGAAGCGGTGCGCGCAATCGCGGCATGCAGCGATTCGATGACATCAGCGGCGTTGCCCGGATCGGCCGGCGACAACCCGATATCTCCCAGCAGCCGCAGAATGCCGGATCGTTCGCCGTCGCGCCGTGCCGCATCCTCATCCCGTTGTTGTTGACCGGGATACATGCCGAGTTTCGCGCGCCGCGCGATATCATCGCCGCGCCAGAACTCCGTCGTCGTCGGCATGTCGTGCGTAGCGACGGTGGCGAGTGACTGGTTCGGATACTCCCCCGGCCGGCAGAACTGCCCGTCGCCCTGCCAGTGCCGTTCGTAGACCAGCACTCGATACGACAGCAACCCGCAGTCGCGCAAACGCGCGCGCAAACCGTCGGGCACCGAACCAAGGTCCTCGCCGATGACCATGCAATGGTTGCGCACGCTCTCAAGCGCGACGATCGCCGCCATATCTTCGAACGGGTTGCTTACGTAACCGCCATCGGCGCCGTTCATGCCCTGCGCTATCCAGAACAGGCGCGTCAATGCCATCACGTGGTCGATGCGCAATGCGCCGGCATCGCGCATATTGGCGGCGAGCAGCCGGCGAAACGGCGCATATTCCTCGCGCACAAGCACGCGCGGATTCCACGGCGGCAGACCCCAGGTCTGGCCCTGCCGGTTGAGCATGTCGGGCGGCGCGCCGACGCTCACGTTGTGCGCAAACAGCGCTTGTTCGCTCCAGGTTTCCGCGCTGTCGCGCGCCGCACCGACTGCGATATCGCGATAGAGACCGATCGACATCCCGGCGGCGCGCGCCGCCGTTGCCGCCTCGTGCAATTGCGCGGCCGCCACCCACTGCAGGTAAACCTGGAATTCAATACGCCCGGCCGACTCGCTGCGAAACCGCGCCATCCATGCGCCCGCGGGATCCCGAATTTCCGGCGGCCAGTCATGCCACTCCAGCGCGCGATCGGCCGCTTGCCGCAAGTGCAGACGCAGTGCTTCGAATTCGGCAAACCGTGCGAGCGATTCGCCGCCCCGCTGTTTGAATTCGCGAAAATCGTCCATCCGCGCATCATCCGCAGCCACACGGCGCTGCCGGAAACGGCTGAACATAAGATCGAGTATCTGCAACTTCAACGCAGTCACCGCAACATAATCGACCAGCGGCGCTTCGCGCGCCCGCGCCAGTTGCGCCTGAAATCCGGCATCGGCGATCGCCGCGCGCGCTTCCGCGCAGTCGGCGAGTTCGGCGACTGCCGAGATGTCTATATAAAGCGGATCGAGAAAGAAACGCGACGACGGCGCATACGGACTCGCCTCGTCCGGCCGCGGGAGATGCCGCGCATGCAATGGATTGAGTCCGATGAACGCGGCGCCGGCGTGACCGGCGGCGGTGGCGATTGCGGCAAGGTCGCCGAAATCGCCGATGCCCCAGTTGCGCGACGAGCGCAGCGTATACAACTGGACGGCTAAACCCCAGCAGCGCGTGCCGCTCTCGAGCGCTGCCGGAATGAAACAGCGCGCCGGCGCGACAATCAGGCAGGCGGCGCAATCAAATGACGGCAGGCGGAAACGGTGATAACCGGGTGCGATGCCCGGCGGCAGCGGCAGCCGGTAACGGCCATAGCGCCGGCCGTCGATCTCGCGCTCGTCAATCTGCGCCAGCCGGGCCTGCGCAAATTCGCCGCGCCGCCGCTCGCCGCTTTCCAGCACAAGTTCCCACTCGGCAATTTCATCACGCTGTTGCAGCGGCAACGCCAGCGTAACCGCGGCGCCCTCGCCCGCACGCATCACCAGCGCCGGCGGCAACGGCTTGAGAAACGCTTCATCGGCGATGGCGTTGCATTGCGCAGCTGCATCGCTCGCGGCGTCAAAACCCAGCGCGTTGAGCAGCGCGCTCGCGGTCGCCTCGCTCAGGTCGCGCTGGACGCCGAGGCCGTCCCAATACCTGTCTTCGATTCCGGCGGCATGCGCCAGCCGCAGCAGCGCCTCATTCACGGCGCACCCGGCGCCGACGACAGAACGAGCAGGCCGCGTGCCGGCACCGCCACGGACGCGGTCGCGGTTGCGCCCGCGTCCGCGCGCGGCAGCGCGGTGTCGAGTTGCAACTGCCACATGCCCCCCGGCGGCGGCGGCAGCGCAAACGCAGCATCCGCAACGCCGGCGTTGATCAGCACCAGCAAAGCGGCTTCGTCCGCGTTATCGCGGCCGATCCTGCAGCCGAAGCAGCGGTTCGCGCGGTCATCCCATTGCTCGCGGGTGATCTCCGCGCCATCGCGCCAGAGCCATGCGATATCGCGCTCGCCCATTGGAGTTGGCGAGCCGTCGAACCAGTTGAGCCGCCGCAGTGCCGGATGAGTGCGGCGCAATTCGATCAGCCGCGCCGCAAATTCGCACAGCGCGCGGTCCATGCCGTCCCAGTCGAGCCACGACGTCGGATTGTCCTGACAGTAGGCGTTGTTGTTGCCGTCCTGCGTGCGCCCCGATTCGTCGCCGGCCAGCAGCATCGGCACCCCTTTCGCCAGCACCAGCGTGGCCAGCAATGCGCGCTGCAGGCGTCCGCGCAACTCGTGCACGGCGGGATCCGCGGTCGCACCTTCGACGCCGCAATTGATGCTGCGGTTGTCGTTGTTGCCGTCCGCGCTCGCCTGACCGTTGGCTTCGTTGTGCTTGTGCTCGTAGGCAACGACGTCGGCCAGCGTGAATCCGTCATGCGCGGTAATAAAGTTGATGCTCGACTGCGGCATGCGACCGTTGTGCCGGAACAGATCGCTCGACCCGGCGAGCCGCGAGGCGAATTCCCCGCAACTGACCGCACCGGTCAGCCAGAACCCGCGCGCGGCATCCCTGAAGCGGTCGTTCCACTCGCCGATGCCCGGCGGAAAACGCCCGGTTTCGCAGGCGGCGACGTCCCACGGTTCGGCGATCAGCTTGACGCCGGCGAGCAGCGGGTCCTGCCGCAACGTATCGAAAAACGCGCAACCCGGATCGAAACTCCCGTTCTCGCGCCCCAGCGCGGTCGCCAGATCGAAGCGAAACCCGTCGACGTGCATCTCGCTCACCCACCAGCGCAGCGAATCCATCACCATCTGCATCACGCGCGGATGCGCGACGTTCAGCGTGTTGCCGCAGCCGGTGACGTCGTCGTGCCAGCGACCGTCGCGCAGGCGGTAGTAGCTCGCATTGTCGATGCCGCGAAACGCCAGCGTCGGGCCGGTCTCCTCGGCCTCGCAGGTGTGGTTGTAAACGACGTCGAGTATGACCTCGATACCTGCCGCGTGCAGGCGCCGCACCATGGTGCGGAATTCGACCAGCGGATCGCCGCCGCCGGCATAACGCGCGGCCGGCGCAAAATAGCCGAGCGAGTTGTAGCCCCAGTAGTTGACGAGTTCGCTCTGCACCAGGCGGCGCTCATCGATGAGTTCGTGCACCGGCAGCAATTCGACCGCGGTCACGCCCAGCCGCTGCAAATGCCCGATCGATGCCGGATGCGCGAGACCGGCGTAGCTGCCGCGCAATGCTTCGGGCACCGCCGGGTTCATCATGGTCGCGCCCTTGACATGAACTTCGTAGATCACGGTGTCCGCCCACGGCGTGCGCGGCGCGCGATCGTCCTGCCATGAAAACGCCGGATCGACCACGCGGCATTTGAGCATCGCCCATGCGTTGTCGCGGCTGTCAAATGAGAGATCGGCGTTCGCGTGACCGACGCGATAGCCGTAATGCGCGTCCGTCCAGCGAAACGCGCCCGCAAACGCGCGCGCGTACGGATCGATCAACAGTTTGTTCGGATTGAAACGATGGCCCTGCGCCGGCTCGTACGGGCCGTGCACGCGATAGCCGTAGATGAGACCGGGCCGCGCGTCGGGCAGATAACCGTGCCAGACCTGGTCGGTGCACGCAGGCAGGCAGATGCGCGCCACCTCGCGCGCCGCGTCGGCGTCGTAAAGACACAACTCAACTGAGGTGGCGAAAGCCGAGAACAGCGCGAAATTGACGCCGCCGCCGTCCCAGCTCGCACCGAGCGGGTACGGCCGCCCGCTTTCCAGGCGCGCCTTCGCGATGTGTTCCATGTCCAGCTGTATTCTCAT
>Ga0265314_10000593_pt1 | contig 45555 bp, 46 predicted proteins | sample 4126metaG_FD_203106 | JGI IMG/M metagenome (GOLD analysis project Ga0265314, IMG submission 203106) | Rhizosphere microbial communities from Carex aquatilis grown in University of Washington, Seatle, WA, United States - 4-1-26 metaG | ecosystem: Host-associated > Plants > Roots > Rhizosphere >... | reverse complement strand
GAAGATCGCGGCCACACCCGCCCCCATGCCCGCAGCCATCAAAACGCGACGATCCGCGGCGCGAAGCCTTAGCAAGGAACCAAGGTATGAGCCGAACCCGGCCCCGATCTGGGCAATGGGTCCTTCGCGCCCGCCGGAACCCCCGGTGCCCAACGTGACGGCACTGGCGACGATCTTGACCAGTGGAACCCGGGGCCGGATGAGGCCCTGGCGATGATGATACGCCTCGATGGCGGCATCCGTCCCGTGCCCTTCGGCCTCCGGTGCGAAGCTGTAGACGATCCAACCGCTGACCAGGCCACCCAACGTTGGCACCAGCATCAACAGCCAAAGCCGTAGCGGCGTTTGGGTATCGGGCAGGAGAGGGGGCTCGCCGCCAGGGGTATGCGGTCGGTAGCCGGCAATGCTGTCGAGTGCGATGTGCGAGACGACCTGGCAGGCCGAGAAGAACACGACCGCTCCCAATCCGGCGATCACACCGACCAGCATCGCCAACCCCATCAGGCGCGCCTGCGATCGGACTCGCCTACGTCCGAGTTGCCACATCTCCGGAATCCATCGCAACGGGTGTGACGGGATTTGTGCCGCAGTTGAAGGCTCTGACATGTTGCGCAAGATCTCCGGAGTTTCTGCCGGCGGGGGCGCTGGGCGGCTTCCCTGTTTATAGCATATCTGGATGGCACGTTGATTGAAGTTTATTCGTTAGGTGATGATTCGATGCACGATGACCCCTCGGGAAAACTGAGGTGCTTGGAGGTATGGGGAGGTAACCAGCGTGTCGAGCGATTGCTTTCCGTGCCGGGGCTGCAAATCAGTGTGTCAAGCCGGCCGTTGGGAAGCGATGATGCGGGGGGCGACGTGTATTATGCCTCGAACTGCGCGGCCGGGCGGTTGACTCGGCTGTACTGATCGTGCGAAGCGTTGCATATTGGGACCACGACGATCGAGTGCCGAGAGTTCATCCGGCGCTACGGGGTGGTGGGTTGCCCAGCTCGTCGGCGCAAGGAGCGTGCGGCAAGCTTAGCCCGAGCCGAGCGTGGCTGCGGGCGAGTAACCCACTGATCGAGACGTCGCCGACGATCAGGTGTACAATCATGACCAGCCCACCTCGGGGCTACGAACCCTATTTGGCGAAGCTTCGACCTTATGCCGATCCAGAATGCAATTCGGTGCTTTCTGTTGCCGCTACTTCTTGCTTGCTCGTCGTTGGCGGCTGCGCCGCTCGATTTGGCCGATATTGATCGGACGATCCAGCAGGAACCCGCGTACCAAGAGGAACCTGGATACTGCTTGCTCGTTTTCGGGCCTTGCGCCGATACGCGCGTGTGGCTGATCCAGGACGGTGAGACGCTGTACGTCGATTGCAACGCGAACGGCGACCTGACGGAATCGGCAGAATCGTTCCGCCCGATCAACCATCGCGACTTGAATGGTGCCGGAGGATATCGTGATTGGAAATATGAAGTTGGGGATCTCACGCCTGCCCCGCGAAAGGCGAAACACACGGGACTCAAACTTACCTACTTCGAGAAAGCTGGAGAACCAGCCGCGCAGGTGATTTCTGTCTTGGTCAATGGGGCCGTTCTGCAGTACGCGGGCTGGGGACCGCTAATTGCGCCCCGTCGAGAGGACGCCCCCGTCATCCATTTCGGTGGTCCGGTGGTTTGTCGTACCCTGCGTGGCGGCGCCGTGAGTCTGAGCAAAACATCGAATGAATTGCACCTATGTTTCGGCACCCCGGGTCTCGGGAAGCGCGCATTTGCGTTTGTGGGCTACGAGGCCGTTCCAGAAGACGTTCGTCCGATGGTCGAGATTGAATGGCCGGCGGTTGATCTGGGCTCGCCTGCGGTGCGAACTAAGGTCACACTTGACCAGCGCTGCTGATATTATGAGTTTCATGGCCCCGTGCGGGTCCCCGACGAAGTAACAACCGGCAAAGCCCGGCTGAGTGTCAGCCTCCCGAAATGGGAAGGCATCGAATTCTCGGATCATTCGCTTGAAATGATGGTCGAAGATTAGCAAGGCCGTCGGCCAAGTCTCGGCCCCTTGCCGAACCCGGGCCGCGGAAGAGCTGGGCGGCGGACCGTACTTGACCTGGCGCGAAACGACCACGAGAATCCTCTCATGCACATCAACATGACGGTCCGTGAGCTGATGCGATTTCCGGTCCACTCCGTGCCCCCAGACATGCCGTTGCGGGATCTGGAACGCGAGTTTCTTGACAAACAGGTAAGCGGATTTCCGGTGGTCGAGAACAGCGAACTGGTTGGCGTGGTGTCGCGTTCGGACATTGTCCGTCAGCTTGCATTTGAGCGCCGCTTGGCCGAAACCACGTCTGATTTCTATTGGGACCAAGCCGGATTCCATGAGCAGCCGACCGAATCCATTCAGCAGATCGCTCTCCGCGTTGGTCAACGCATCGAGGACCTGTACGTAAAAGATCTGATGAGCCGGCATCTGGTCGCGTTGCCCGCCGACGAGTCGCTCGACGTGGCGGCCTTAAAGTTTCTGGAGCACCAAATCCATCGAGCACCGGTGGTTGACAACGGACGCCTCGTTGGCATTATTACCAGCCTCGACTTGGTGCGGCTGTTCGCGGACCGTCGGGTGCAGATCGTCTAGGTGATTCGGCACTCAAATCCGGAGTCGGCCACCGCGCTCCGGCGCCATTCGGAGCGGCTTGTTCGAGCTAGGCAGGGGCCGACAGGCAAAGCTGCTGGTACCGCCTCTCCGAGCAACTGAGCTACGCTTGGCCCGGGCCATCGGCACGAGCATCAAGCGTAGCCCGAGCCGAGCGGGGTTGCTGGGAGAACCGACCGTTTGCAATAGTTTGCAAAAGGGAGTTGTCGAATCAGCGGCGACCACTTCTGGTTCACGGAGTTGGACTTCCGCTAGCAGTCGAATCGGACGCGGGGCTTGATTCGGCTTTGGACTTCCAGTCATAGCCGGCGGCAGTCAATGCGGCCAAGCCGACGGCGATCGTCATTACGAGTACAACGGCATAGTCGAATGGGTTCAAAGACGTGGCGAGTCGAGGTCGTCGAGGAGCTTTGTTCATACTGTTGCTCGATTCATTGGAGAATCTGCGCTAGCGTCCAGGCTGGTAAATAACCCTAGATCGAGATTCGGGAGGGTCAAGAAGTGCGAGCGGGGCTGGCGAAGACAATATATATATCGGCCTTCTGGCCCGAGTGCGGCCTCCCGAGCAGCCAACTGCCCTTGCCCAGCCGTCGGCGCGAGGAGCAAGGGGCAGGGGGAGCCCGAGCCGAGGCTGGCGGCGGGCTACGGCGTTTGCTGTCCAAAATCCGCTTGGAGCGGCCATCGGCGATAGGCGCGCCTCGCCACTTTCAATCCTTCGTCTCTCTTTTCCGCCCCCGTTTCCACTCTTCTGACGCTAAGATACGAGGAGGAGTGCGCCTACACCGAGCGCGGTTGGGTTATTTGGAAGTTAGTGGATCACGTAAAGAGGATTAGAACATGTGGCGTCAGACGGTTTCACCTTACCTACTGCTGTCGGTGCTCGCCGCGACAACCGTGCGTGCGGACGAATACGACGACTTTGCGGCGCTGGAACAGCAGTATTCGAAACTCAGCGAAGCAGGCCGCGTTCGGGAGGCCGAATCGGTAGCGCGACGGGTGCTGGCGCTGGCGGAGCGGATCTACTCCGATGAGCCGCGCACGGTCGCCAACAGCCTCAACAATCTGGGAAATGCGTTAATTGGACAGGCTCGCTATGACGAGGCCGAGAAGCTGCATCGGCGCGCGCTGGCGATACGCAAAAAGGCGTTCGGCGAGCAAGACGCCGATGTGGCGCAGAGCCTGCTAAACCTGAGCAATATTTGCCAGTCGCAAGACCGCCGTCAGGAGGCCGAATCGCTGCTGCGGGAGGCGCTGGTGATTTACGAAAAGAGCCTCGGACTAGAAACCCCCGAAGTCGCGAACGTCGTCAACAACCTTGCGCTTGTGTGCTCCCATCAAGGCCGCCTCGCCGAGGCGGAGCAACTGCACGCCCGGGCGTTGGCGATCCGTCAGAAGGTGCTCGGGCCGCGGCACGGGGATGTCGCGAGCAGCCTCATGAATCTGGGCAATGTTTACCTCGGTCAGGCCAGGTACGATGAGGCGGAAGCGCTCTACAAGCGGTCCTTGGCAATCGCGGAGGCAGCCGGCGGCGCCGACCACCCGACGGTCGCGCTGAGCCTCATGAACCTGGCAAAGGTGTACCAGGACCGAAACCGTTACGCACTGGCGGAGCCCCTCTTGAAGCGATCCATAGCCATCCGAGAGCGACTGTACGGACCAGAACACCCCGATGTCGCTGATACCCTCAATAACCTTGCCGTACTCTATTTCCACGAAGGCCGGTTGCATGACGCATCGACGCTGTCTGAACGCGCGCTGGCGATTCAGCGCAAGACACTGCCCGAAAACCACCCTGATCTCGCGCTGAGCATTAGCAACCTGGCCGTCTATTACCGCGCGGAGGGACGAACCGCCGATGCCGAGCAACTCAATCTGCAGGCTTTGCAAATACGCGAAAAGGTTTTCGGACGCGACCACCCTCGCGTCGCCGACTCTCTGATCAATTTGGGTCTCGTTTACCTCGACCTCGCACGCTACGAGGAAGCCGAAACGCTCTATCGTCGGGCCTTGGCAGTTGGCGAACAATCTTCCGTTGCGGACCCTGCCATCCTGGCGTACACCTTGTTGTGCCTGGGAAACGTGCTGCGGTACGAAAGACGATTCGACGATGCGCTCGCATTCAATGATCGTGCGATCGCCCTGCTGGAGAAGACCGACACGGCGTACAGGGGTGGGTTCGAATATTACAACTTGCGCTCTGAGCTCCTCTGGGAATTGGGACGAAAGCGCGATGCCGTGACGGCGTTGGAGAACGCCTTAGACCGGGCCGAACACCAGCGTGGTCAGGGTTCCGGCGCCGAGGTCGATCAGGCAGAGAACTTCGGCCAGTTCGCCGAGGCCTTCGAAAGGATGGCCACCTGGCGAGCCGAGTTGGGAGATTTGGACCAGGCCTTTGAGGCCTGCGAACGTAGTCGGGCTCGAACATTTCACGACCAACTTGCGCTCCAAGGGGCCGATCCCCTGGCGGGCGTACCGATTCAGGAAGCCACGCGCCTGCGGCGGAACCTTGTCGCCGCCAAACGCCGCCTGGCAGACCAGGAACAGCAGTTGCGCCTTCAAGACGGCGAGCCGGCGAACGGACGCCAGTCATTCGAGACCGCGCTGAACGACGCGCGGGACGCTCTCTTCGACGCCTACCGCGATGTGCAAATGGCGAACCCAGCCTTCCGGCTATCAGTGGCCGGCAATTTCAAGCCCGCTACTTTGGCGGATCTGCAAGCTCGAATGAACCAACGGCGCGGTCTTTGTTTACAGTATTCCTTCGGCGCGAACACGGGGCATTGCTTCGTAGCCCGCGCCGAAAGTACCGCGGAATTTGTTTCGCTCTCGCTGAATGACGAACAGGCGGCAGCGGTGGGTCTTGAGCCAGGACCCCTTACTGCCGAACGCCTGGTGCAAGTGCTACGTGTTGACGACAAGGAACTTCCCCGTCTACTCTCGAATCCCGAAACGGCAGATCGCGCCACCGAGAGGCTCGCGCTCTTATGGACGATGATCGTCCCCCAAACAGCGCGGCAAGCCTTAACCAACGGTGACGTGAAGGAATTGGTCGTCATCCCCGACGGAGTACTGGCCTTGCTCCCGTTCGAGACGCTCGTTGTCGAGCCGGGCGAATCGCCCAGGTACCTGCTCGACGTCGGACCGCCGATCCTCTATACCCCCTCGGCCACGGTGCTGTTGAACCTCGCCGGGCGAGCAGCCGCGGCGCCCGGTGCGAAATCGGCCGCCCAGTCGGTTTTGACCGTCGCCAACCCGATCTATGGCACCCCAAAGCGGACTCCCGCCGCGGGAGCGGGCGCGTTAGACGCCCTGGCGGCTCGCAGCCGTTACGGCGCCGTGGGTGGCGACCTGGCCCCACTGCCGTACACGGGCACCGAATCGGCCTGGGTGAGCGATGTCTACAAAAAGCAAGGTATCGTATCGGCGGGCCTGTTGGCCGGGCTCGCCACCGAAGCCAACGTGCGGTTCAATGTGCCCGGCCGGCGCGTGCTGCACTTGGCCTGTCACGGGCTCACCGACCAGGCTTACGGCAATTTTTTCGGTGCACTGGCGCTTACGCCAGGCAAACAGGCTTTGACGAACCCGGCTGACGATGGCTTCTTGACGTTGCCGGAGATCAACGAGCTGGACCTCAAGAGCTGCGAGTTGGCGATTCTGAGTGCCTGCGAAACGAACTACGGCCCCCAACAAGAGGGCGAAGGCGTTTGGGCCTTGTCGCGAGGCTTTCTGGTCGCCGGCGCGCAACGTGTCGTGGCCAGCAACTGGCTGGTGGATGACGAAGCCGCCGCCAGCCTGATCAGCTATTTCTGCGGCGGCATCGCGAAGGACGAAGCGAAGGCTGAAACGGCCGACCATGCAAAGGCACTGCACGACGCCAAGCGCTGGGTGCGGCAGCAGGAGAAATGGGCCAGCCCGTATTACTGGGGTACGTTCGTACTGGTGGGGCCAAACTGAGGGGGTTGCCCAGCCCGTTGGCGTTTGGAGCAAGCGGCAAGCGTGGCCCGAGCCGAGCTGGGCCGCGGGCTTGGTGGGGGCCTTTCCCTGCTGCCCACAAAACGTGTTCAACTCGTGCTAGGTTTTCGTATCGCGTACCACATCGCGGCGGCCAGGCATCCAATTCCGATCACCGCGTACCCCACCTTGAACACGTGTGAAGAGTCGGCTCCCGGCTCAAAACTCTCCATGAAACCAAAAGTAGAATAGGCAGCCACGAGCAACGACAGAGTTACCGCACCAATCTTTTTCCTCATCTTCATTGCCTCCAAATGGCCGATTTCCAAAAGTCGCTAATTATCAGGCGTGCGAATCGGCCCCGCGCAACGATTGGTTTGGATTTTTTCTTGGAACACTTGGGAGCTGGCGTAAATCGCATAATCCAGAACCGTACGTTCAGCCACGGAGGAACAGCGCCCGCCGCCTCTCGCCCAGCCCAAAGCCGCCGTCTGCCCAGGCCATCGTCGCTCGGAGCAAGCGGCAAGCGGAGCCCGGCCATGGCCTCGCAGGAACCAGCAGGAAGACTGCTTGCCCGCCGCTCGCCGGCGCGAGAAGCTGACGGCATGGTCAAGCCCGTCGCCAAGCTGCTTTCGATGCTGACGCCGAAGAGGCGGTGGGCGCAGTTTCTACTCGGCTCGATGCTGCTGACAGTATTCCGGACGAAGCAAATCCCTCAACGTCCTTCCATCGACTGCTGGAATTCCTCGCGCGGCGCTGCCTCAATGTCCGTCGCGGATGCCATGTCCTGACAGAAAACGAACTCCCGACTTTCGAACTCGATGCGTACTGGGTCGTGCGGAGGTTCCCGAGCGAGACGCGCTTTCCCGGCGGCTGCCGCAGGCCAGCATGCCGCTCGCCGCATGTCGGTCATCTTACCGCAACTCCCCGGTACATGGTCCGCTGAGTGCGCGGTAATTGCTCTATCTCGAACCGCTCGATCTGGACATCCCGAAACGGCTGCCCCCGAACGACTGCCTCGACATCTAAGTCGAGGCGGCACCCGTTGGCCAAGAGCCGCTGGATCGGATTGAGCCGCCGCTGCCACTTCTGGACGCCGGGATCATCGCTCAGCCCATGTTCCAGGAGGATGTAACGACCGGCGGGCCTGAGCACCCGGTAAACTTCGTCCAACACCTGCCCCGCCTGGGGAATGCTGCACAACGTCCATGTGCCCACCACGCAGTCGAACGAACCGTCGCCGAAGGGCATCGCCTCGCCGCCGAGCCTCCGCTGATCGACCTCGATGCCGCTGGAAGCAATTCGCCGCAGAGCCAGCTTGTTCATGCCGGGGTTGGGATCGACGGTGGTTATCCTGCGGACATGCTCGGGGTAATGGAGAAGGTTGAGGCCGGTGCCGAAGCCGATCTCCAGGATGTCGCCGCCCACGTCAGCCAGGAGCAAGTTGCGTTGCTCGGTCAGAGACGGCAGGCCCATCAGGCAGTCGCAGAGGCGCGGGAAGATGACCCGAGAGTAAAAGCCCATCGTTTCGCCTTAACACCCCTGCGGCGGAAATCACGTCTGAGTTGGTCAACTGATCTTCCCATCTTTGGCCGCCCCGAGCGAGCCCGCTCTTGGCCGGCCGAGGAACAAGAAAGTCAGGATCAACACCTCCCCGGCCGAGCCCGACTGCGGGGCGACGCGTTCTTGCCCATGCCGTCGGCGCGAGGAGCAAGCGGCGAGCGTTGCCCGAGCCGAGCTGGGCCGCGCGGGCAAGCTGGGCTGCGCTTGGCTGGCGGCCGAGCAAGGCAATCCAACACCTGCAAATTGTGCGAGCGCCCAATTTGCGGTCTTGCCCGCCGCCCGCCGGCGCGGCATGCTGGCGGCATGGTCAGGCCGATTACGGTCGGCGCAAAGATCCGAAACCACTGTCAATTTCCGAGGGGACTCCCGCCGTGCATCGAGTTGATTCCACCGCCTCTCTTCTCGTCGGCTTTCTTGTGGCCTGCAGCGCTTTTGCGGCTGATCCACTGGTCGTTGGAAAACCGCCGGAAGAGCTCGACGTTCGCGGTGAGGGGGGCACCGGAGAAGGGCCTCGTGAAGAGCCCAAGACTTTCGCCGAGGCTCGCGATCTCGCCAAAGTGTACCTGAATCAATGGCAGAAGACGATCGAGAAGATCAAGGTGGGCCCCACACTCAAGGACGAGGCCAACATTCCTAAGAACGAGGAAGAAGCCAAGGCACTCTGCGAGAAAGCTCTGTTCATGTTCCGGCTGGCGTTGGAGCTGCGCGACGATGAGTCGCCGCTCAATGAGATTAACGTCGTGCGCTACTACGTCTGCTTCTTGACTTACCGCAAGGGAAACTACTACGACGCGGCCGTGATGGGAGAGTTTCTGGCCCGCAATTATCCCGAGAGCGCCGGCGGCAAGTTGTGCGCCACGATCGTGATGGCTTCCTATTTGCAAGGGTACAGCGCGTCCCCGATCCACCAACGCGGTTTCGACAAGCAGCGGCTGGCCGATGTCGCCAACTACATTACCCGACAGTGGGCCAATCAGGAGCTGGCCGACGAGGCCTGGGGCATTTTGTTGTCTGTCGCCGTCAACGAGAGCCAATTGGACAAGGCGCTGGAGTACCTTGGCAAGATTGCGGCCGAATCGCCGCGTCGTGGCAATCTCGAACTCAAAACCGGACAGGCCCTGTGGGCAGCCTATCTCGACTCGGCCCGCAAGGAGGGCACCAAACGCCCGACGCAGGAACAGCTCAACGAATTGCTGGCAAAGGCCCGTGAGACGCTCGAAGACGGGGTCAACCGGATGCGGGCCACCATCGACGCCGGCACCAGCGACGTTGGACCGACGTTAGCTTCGGCCGCGCTTTCCTTGTGCAAGGTTTACGTCGAGTCCGGCGAAAATAAAAAGGCCGTGAAGCTGTTGAACGATCCCAAGATTGGACCGTTGACCCTGGTGCGGTTGAAACACCCTGCGACAATGCACGGCAACTACATCAACGAAACCTACAAGTTCGCACCGCGGGCTTATATGGGTATCCAACGTTCGACAAAGCCGAACAGACCATGAACGGTCTGGAATCGCTGTTCGGCGGCAGTGACGATGCGACGGTTCCAGGACGAATCTGCACCCTGCCGTCATGACCGAGTGTTTAGCCTTGCACTCAAGGTCCAACGGGCCACGACCCTTGATATTGGCCCACTAAGCCCGTTGCCAAGATCGTGAAGCTGCTGACGCCAGCCGAGTTGTGTCAGGCCCAGCCCACCGTCGGCGTAGCCCGAGCCGAGCCCGGCTGCGGGCGAGATAACTGACGGAGCGCCGGCAGACGTTCAAATTCGAAACGCATGTCGGATTTGGGGCAGGCCATACCGTGGCGGGGAAACGCCGGTATTGCCGGAGCCGAGCTGCGCTTGCCCAGGCGGTCAGCGATGGCGTTTGGCTGGTGCGCGGTCATGGTGGTCGTATCGACGTCAACTGAATAGCGAGGCGTCGGGTGTGTCAAGAGTGGTTCAAGGCCTTAATTCAGCGTTCGTACCGAAGGTCGTCGATTGGCACACGATTCGCAGAAGAAGTCGATAAGTTCCTTGCGAACGAATCAAGTAATCACGAAATCCAAGAAGAAGCGGAAACGCTTCGACAAAGGTCTTGTGAGAAGCGGTTCCGTCTGCAAGGAACGCTTTTTTTGCGCCGTACTTCGGGTTGGGATGTCCGGCTCCTACGACCCGCAACTGCGATCGACCATTGCTCGCATAGCCCCGAGCCAAGCCGTGGCCGGGGAGGGCGCTCGGCCGAAGTGGCGGGCAGTACCGGCCAACCGGACGGCGAGCGGTATAATCCACTTGGTCGGCACCTGTCGCGAGGAGAGCCATCATGCCCGAAGACCACGTGCTGTCAGAAGCCGAATTGCAAGCAGCCCTGACAGAATTGGCCGACTGGGAGGTGCGCGACGGGTGGTTACGGCGATCGTTCGAGACGCCAGGCTGGACGCACACCATGCTGCTGGCCAACACGATCGCCTATCTGGCCGAGGCCGCCTGGCATCATCCTGATCTTTCGCTGGGGTACGCCAAAGTTACCGTCAAGCTTCAAACCCACCGCGTCCGCGGCATAACGGATAGCGATGTCGAGCTGGCCCGCCGGATCGACGAGGTCGTGCTTTGGAAGCCCAGCGATGGAGCGCTATCCGGCTTTCCGAAGAAGTGGGTCCACTGAAAACAAGTGTCAGGTACGCAGTTGACGGCCCGGATGCCGTGAAGGCCGGCGCGGGCCCAAGCCGAGCTGGGCCGCGGGCGAGCTGGGTCGCGGGCGAGCTGGGCGTACGGCCAAACTCGCCGGCCAAGATAACTAATCCTTATCGTTCGCGATTCCAGACAACGAGGTAGATCCCGGTTCCCAACGGCCCCGTGGTGAAGCTTGACGGCCACTCGGCGATTTGACCCTGGCGGCCGTTCCAGCAAGTGACTAGCGTGTCGTGTCCGTCAAAGCGGAAAATGACGGAGTCGGTGACGTTGACGTTCGTGTATTTCCAGTAGGTGCTGTGCGTTTCGCTGTCGGTCGTCGTGAATCGGGTTCATCGGCAGCGGGATGCGGTGGCCGCCATGCGGCCCTCGGAGGTATGTTATGAGTGAGAAGACTATTGAAAGCTGTCTCCGTTGCGGCAGCGTTGTACATTTCCGGTTTCGCTCGCAACCAACCCGAGGAAACACGATGAAAGTCCTGGCCACGAACGTGGCGCTGATTTCCCTGTCGCTCGTTGCATGCCAGCGGCAAACTGCGCAGACCGACCCGGTGCGCCACAAGGTCGTGGCCATCAGCCCTTGGGTCAAGGCCGTTACCGTCACCGAGCGATATGTCGGCAGCATCCAAGCGCAGCGTCACATCAACGTCCGCGCTTTGAAGGTGGGGTATCTCGATTCGATCCTGGTCAGGGAGGGCCAGAGGGTGAAGGAGGGGGATTTGATGTTCACGGTGATACCAGTTCTGTACCAGAAGAATTTGGACGCCGAGATGGCCGACGTGAAGCGCGCACAAGTCGAGCTCAATTCCACCAAGAAACAGTACGAAAACAAAGTGGTCTCGGAGTTTGAGGTGGCAAGGTCCGAGGCCAAGCTGGAAAAGGCCAGCGCCATGGCGGAGCGGGCGGCGGCAGAATTGAACTTTGCCACCGTCAAGGCACCCTTTGACGGCATCGTCGATCGCCTGAAGCACCAGCAGGGGAGTCTGGTCCGGCACGGGGATGTCCTCACAACTTTATCCGATAATAGTTCGATGTGGGTGTATTTCAACGTCCCCGAGTCCCGCTACCTTGAATACATGGCCGACCCGAATTGGCATCAGGAAGATCTGCAAATCGAGCTCGTGCTGGCGAACGGCAAGAAGTTCGAGCAAGTCGGCAAGTTCGGTGCGATTCATGCCGATTTCGACGCAACGACCGGAACGATCCCCTTCCGCGCCGATTTTCCGAATCCGGACCGCCTGCTGCGTCACGGCCAGAGCGGCAACGTGTTGATCCACCGGGTGTTGAATGACGTCATTGTCATCCCTCAACGGTCAACTTTCGAAATTGCCGGCAAACGGTTCGTTTACGTCATCGACAAAGAGAACGTGGCGCAGCAGCGCGAGATCGTCCCGCAGAGGTATGAATTGGAGGACCTCCTTGCCATCAAGAGCGGTCTTGATGCGGACGACAAGATCGTTCTAGACGGAATCCGACAGGTTCGCGATGGCGAAAAGGTTGACTACCAGGAAAACCAGTCGGAACCATGATTGCGCAACGAAGGAATTGGCTAGCGCGGCAACCGAGAAGCCGAGTTGCCCAGTCCGTCGGCGCAAGGAGCCAGCGGCAAGGGCCAGGAGACCGAGCCGAGCCTGGCCGCGGGGCTGGCGGAGCTGGCGGTAGTGGGACTTCAAGTGCGTTGCTGGCCGCGCCGAATCGGCTGTCTATTCCGTAGACGGAGATGCCAAGAACGGGCATCGCGATTTCATGGCGCTGGCTCAATCTGGCGCCGTCCTGTCCACCACCTAAACTCTACCAAGTCGTGAGAAATCATCACTATCTCTGGTTGGCCAAACTTGGGGGCGTAGTTGCGGACGATCGGCGGCCCGACCATGCACCCCGCGGCCACGATTGCCGTGACAATTGGCCAAGCGGCGAGTGGCAGGGTCTGGAGCCCTCGCCGACCCGGCCGCGGAACGAGCAGGGCTCCCGCCGCTCTCCGGCGCCACCCGGTGGTGCCATCATTTTTCGCCAGCAATAAGTCGGACAAATCCCATTGTTCATCATCAGGCCGTTGGCCCGAGAAGCAAGCGGCAAGCGGAGCCCGAGCCGTGCTGGGCCGTGGGCGCGCGGTGGGGCAGCCTGGAACACCACCTGTTGCTGTAAGTGGTCTGTTGACTTCGACGCTGGCAGTGTCCGCCCAGTGGGAAATGCTGCCTGGATCGAAGCGAATCCTGCTTCCGAGGTCAGTTAGTCGCGGTCAAGCGGTATATCTTCGCCAGAATCCGCTTCTTCAGGTTCTCGTCCTTCACGTCCTTTGCCAGAGCGTAGAAACTGTACGGGTACTTAACCATGTGGCTGCCGACGATTCCGCCGACGTGGCGCTTCACTTGAGCGGCCCAGTACTCGCGGGTGAGTGGTGTCGGTGCCTGGGGCGGGGCCGGCGCGACCTCACTCTCGCCCTCATTGGCGCGTGCCCCCCGGACCCACTCCCAGTAGGCCGGGACACCCTTGCAAGCCAGTTCCTGGTGTCCCATGCGGTGTAGCTCGACTAGTGCGTGACCAATCGTCACCACGTGGCCGTCGAATCCGTCTCCTGCCGCCTTCAGGAACTCCTCAAAAATGAAGTGGATGAACTTCTGCTCGTCTTCGAGACCCACGAGCGGTTCGGGGTCTCTCTCGACCGCGCCCTTCGTTTTCCCGAAGCTCTGGACCATCTTCCGCAGGCCGCCGATCCGTTCGGACGTCACCGCCTCGGGCACCGCGCGGAGGGCTTTGAGGCAGGTGACCGCGAAGATGATGTTGTGGCCTTTCCCACGCAACGTGGCGATGCCGGCGTCGAGGTCTTCGACCAACCCCTCGACAAGCTTCGGGTCGGCGGTGTCCATCGGCCGGGGCGCCGCGTAGATCGGGTTCTGCAGCAATCGAGCGTCAAGGTAGGCCAAAATTTCCCTTTGCGTGTCGGCGTCGAGTTTCTGCTCGCGGCAAAAAAACGCGGACGAGATGACGGCGGCCGCGTTGTGCCCGAGGCCGAATGTGTTCCCCGTCTCGGCGACCCGGCTCATGCCGTCGAGGCCTTTTACGATTTCCCGCGGCCCGATCGGTGCGTCCTCCGGCGTTTTCTCATCGTCTGCGGCGCGCCGGTCGAACAGTGCCTCGGCGCAGAACGGTGCTCCGGCGATGATGAGCCCGGCCTTCATGAGTTGCCGCCTGGTGATCGCGTCTGAACGTGCCATTAAATCAGCCCTCTGGGAGACTGCGTGCCGAAGTTCGGCAAGTGGCGATTGCAGGGGACGAACAAGCCCACAAGAAGTAACGAATGTGTGTTACATGAATCCGGCTTGCCGCAGTTCTGGCAGCTTAGCCCCCCCGATTGGGCGCGACGCGATTACCGCCTCCGCGAACAAGGGCAACGCGGAGCTGCTCGCCGCATTGGCCCCTCAATCGACACACTCCACCGCGGGACTGGGGAGAAGGCAATCGCTCGTCGGGCTAGCTGGATTGACAGCCTGACTTGTTGAATGGAAAAAGGCCATAGTGGCAAATTGTTTCAGTAGGAGTGAGCGATGGACCGCAACATGGTGACGGTCAGCAAGTTCTTGGCCAAGCACCTTCGCCATACGCCGGATGAATTGGGCTTGACTCTTGAGCCTGGCGGCTGGGCGTCGGTGGACGAATTGCTGTCAGCGACTGAGCGAGTGGGATTCGCCATCTCGTATGACGAGTTGATTGAATGCGTCGAGACGAGCGACAAGAAGCGATTCTCGTTCGATGAGACGGGCGATCGCATCCGGGCGAACCAGGGGCACAGCGTCGAAGTGGACCTGCAACTCGATGAGAAAGAGCCGCCCCGGGTCCTTTATCACGGCACCGTCGAGCGATTCCTGACGTCAATCATGGCCGAAGGATTAAAAAAGGGTAAACGACACCACGTCCACCTCTCCAAGGACACGGAGACGGCTCGAAGAGTGGGTGCCAGGCGTGGAAAGCCGGTCATCCTCCAAGTGGATGCCGCTAAGATGCACCACCAGGGCTTCAAGTTCTTCCTTTCAGCCAACAGTGTCTGGCTGGCGGACGCGGTGCCCGCGGTTTTTTTGACGAGAACGTGAAACGGGCCGAAGCGCAGCACCCGCCAGGCCCAGCCCGTCGGGCCCGAGGAGTAAGCGGCAAGCGGAGCCCGAGCCGAGCCAGATCGCGGGTGGGCTTGTTGACGCCAAACAGCTACCGCATTCCTGCCAGGGAGACGGACAATTGCGAATCTTGATCTCCATCATCCGCATCGTCGCGTGCGATTCTGGGCGAGCGAGTCTGCGGTGACTGGGCCGGATCGTGATAACGGCTCGACTATCTTGGGCTGGAAGTCCGGCCGAAGAGAAAGAAACGCAACCGTCAGGCGTTCGGGGAAGGTTAGCAGGTGCCGGTGATACTTCGCATGGCATATGCGAAACCGATACAGAAGGCCTTCTTCTCGGCATCGTTCTTAATCCACCCGACATTTTCTGCAGCGCTGACCTCTGACTGAATGCAGCCGCAAACAGCCTCCCATCCACCGTGGCAGTATTCTTCGGCGATTCTGGTGAGCAATTCAATCGGCTGGGGCACAGCGTCGGGAATTGATATCCAATTATCGTCCGTCTCGAACGTGCAATATCCAGCCCAAACGCCGCCTCGCTCAAAACCATAGTTCTCGACACACTCCAAGCGAATCTCGGCGGCCGTCTTGGGCGGGCGAACCTCCTTGTCCCTATCCATTTTGCAATTTCCTCTCCTGGATGAAAGCTCCCGACCGGACCGAAAGCTGCCGGGGTACAACGCCCTTGATCTGCAGTCACGAAGGCTGGTTGAAGACCATGCTGTCACGATTCTCGGCTTGTTCTGCGCAGGCGATGCACAGTTCGGCGTAGGGGAGGGCATCGAGTCTTTCTTCGCCGATTTCTCCGCCGCAGATTTGGCAACGACCATAATTGCCCTTTTCCAGGCGGTCGAGCGCACCGTGGACGGCCCATTGCAGGTCCTGTTCATTACGAATCAAGATCAACTCCTTGTCGATGCTCTCCATCGCCTGGTCGGCCAAATGGGTCGGCATATGCGACAGGGCCCCAAGCGATTGCAGGTCGTTGGGCACCGCCTCGACCATCCGCTTTACTTCATCGTTCAATCGCGACCGTAAATCAATCAACCGCTGTCTGTTGAGGTCCGCCGTTGTTTGGTGCATGATTCGTCCTGTTGGTTTTTCCATGTATCGAGCAACTTGCACGCCCCGACGCTCGACGGCGTTGCGCCCACTGGCGGAGAGAACCATCAAGTTAGAGCGGCCTAATGTGAGCGATGAACGACCGCCGTGGCGTTGGGCCACCGCCGAGGGCCCCGTGGCGAGGCAAGCGGCCGCGCAAAGAGTTGCGCGATGTACGGATCGGCCCAGGGTAACACGTCCACGGATGGACGATCGTGGAACGTCGGCGCATGGTCCGCATTGGGTCTCGGTCCTCGTGGAAAATGCTCGGTCCGCATTTGCGAATTCCTCTCTCTCGATGATTTGCCCAATGTTGGTCTCGAACTAAAGCAAACATCGTGCCAAAGGTGAATGAGGGGATTTTTTCACAACTTGGCGATCCAACTAAGCACGGCGCGGACGTTTTCGACCCACGTTGGACGGCGGCAAGTCGGGTGATGGTCTTCCGACTGGCCGTCGGCGCGAGGAGCAAGCGGCAAGAGAAGCCCGAGCCTGGCCTGGCCGCGGGGGAACTGCTCTTGGTTGACGCAAGCAGGTCCACATGCCCTCCGCCCGCCGGCGCGGGATGCTTGGGGCATGGCAAAGGCCTGGTGGAATGGCCAAGGCGTGCCAAGATCGTAAGCCTGCAAACGAATAACCGCTGGCGCGGGCAAGTTCGAACATGGGCGAGGAGGTACAATGCACGACACGAAAACGCGTTGCTCCAAATGCGGCAGCGAAATGGAAGACGGCTTCCTGGTCGATACGGTGTTTCCCGGCAGCGCAATGCTGGAGCCACAAGGTGAAAACCTGCTTTGGGCGAAGGGAAGTCGATCGTCGGTTCCAATGCCCGGCTGGTTTTCTAAGCTCAAGAGCGGCATCGGTTTTCTCGTCAGCAGCACAGAGACGAAGCCTGTTGCGAGCGTTCGCTCCCGGCGCAAATGCCAACGTCAGCATCAATGGCGCGACAGCCTCGGTGACCACCAACAGCATCACGATCACCGCGCTAGCCGAAAATGGACAGTGGAACAACAGCCAGGTCAACTCGACTGAGTCGCGGGTGGAGGTAAAACTCGATAACCAGACGATCGTTCTGGAGAATTCGCGATTGAGGGTCAATGAACTCGATTACGGAGCGGTGCAACAGGGCGATCAAGTGCGGCTCGAACGCGGTCGTGTGACCGTCAACAGCCAGGAACGAAATCCGGCGCAAGGAGCGGCAGCGAATGACGCGACTTCGGAACCCAAGCACGAGACGGCCGAGCGAGCTCCGTGATGAAGTCTCGCCCCGCCCCGCGCCAGCCCGCACCTTGCATTGCCCGGCGAGGGCCGCTGATCGGAGAGCAGAATCGCTCCGCCCAGCCCGTCGGCGCGAGGAACAAGCGGCGAGTGTAGCCCGAACTGGAGCTGGCTGCGGGTGAGCCGGCGGAAACAGCCTGTCGAAAACCCGGCTACTTCGAGTCCACCGCTTCTATTCGAACCGTGCCATCAATTGACGGTACTCCAACTCGTCGATCTCATTCAGTAGATACCTGTACGACAGCACGTAGCGGTGCATCCGCGCCGAGTCGCCTTCAAACCTCGTTGGACGGAGCAGCAGGCGCGACAAACTTGAGTTGTCGCGCAGGTCCGCGAGCTTCACTTGCCTGGCAATCGGGTCCTGTTTGCAACGGACGACGTAATCGGCATAGGGTGTTGCCTTGTCGTGTGTGACGAGTTCGATGGCTGTAAGTATTGCGTCACTGAAGCCTTCGTTACAGAGGTCGCCGAAAGTCACCTTGGTATCTTCAACGACGTCGTGCAAGACGGCGACGATTTGTGCCTGCTCGCCACTGACGTCAAGCATCACCCGCAGTGGATGCAGGATGTACGGCAGGCCTTGCTTGTCTTTCTGCCCATCGTGGGCCGCCACTGCGATTCGAATTGCCGCTTCGAGATTGGCCACTGGGTGATTCCTGCGCCGTTTATCAGGGAGCTTGACTGTGTCGATCGCGTTAGATTTTCCTAACTTCCCACGCATTCCGCCGCCACGCAAGAGCCGTTTTGCCGAAGTGTTCAACCGCCGATCCGGCCCGGCCGCGGGGCCTTCGCTGAGCTCCGCCGCGAGAAGCATGCGGCAAGCGGAGCCCGAGGCTGGACGCGGGCGAGTTGGGCTGCCGATACGACGCAAAATCGGGTGCGTCCTGCGTGGCCGGATTCGGAACTTGACGGGCCGTTTTGTGGCAGGTCCAATCCTCTGTGGCCTTTACGTACGGGGTCGTGTGGTTACTAGCGCGCCCCACGGTGATCGGAAACATCCATTTCAGTCTGCCGCAACGTGACTGTTGCACGTACCCATGGAGACAATTTCATGAGGCCGCTTCCCACTCTGGTTTTGTTCCTGGCGCTTACACCGTGTGCCATCGCTGACGACTGGCCACAGTGGATGGGCCCCGGCCGTGACGCCATCTGGGCCGAAACTGGCATCATCGACCGCCTTTCGCCGGAAGGCCCAAACGTCCTTTGGCGCACCGCGGTAGGTGGCGGATACGCCGGGCCGGCTGTCGCAAGCGGCAAAGTCTACGTCAGCGACTACGTCAAGTCCTCCGGAGACGACATGCCAAACCCCATCAAGCGCAGCGAGTTGCAAGGCAGCGAGCGCGTGAGCTGTTTCGATGCGGCCAACGGTGAGACGTTGTGGAGCCACACTTATGACTGCCCCTACACGGTTTCCTACCCGGCAGGTCCGCGCTGCACTCCCACGGTGCATGACGGCAAGGTCTACACTTTGGGTGCGATGGGGAACCTCTTCTGTCTCGACGCTGCGACTGGGAATGTGCTCTGGTCGAAGGACTTCACGAAAGATTACGGTGCTGAGGCGCCACTGTGGGGGTTCTGCGGCCACCCCCTCATCGACGGCCAACGGCTGATCTGCATCGTCGGTGGCAACGGCACGACGGCCGTGGCGTTCGATAAGGATACCGGCAATGGAATCTGGCGGTCGTTGTCGTCAAAGCAGACCGGCTATTCCGCACCGACGCTGATCCAGGCCGGAGGGGTCGCGCAGTTACTCATTTGGCACGGCGAGGCACTTAACGCCATCAACCCAGAGACGGGGGATCTGTATTGGTCATTCCCGCTGGCGCCCCAGATGGGGATGGCGATCATGGTCCCACGAAAAGATGGTGACTACTTGTTCGCCGGTGCGGTGTACGGCACGGCGGTCGGATTGAAGCTGGCTGCTGACAAGCCCGCCGTTGCCCTTGCCTGGCGAGGGCCGCCGAATATGAAGGACGCCGGGCTCTACCCAATGAACATGACGCCGTTCGCCGAGGACGGTGTCCTTTACGGGGTCGATCAGCCCGGCCAATTCCGCGCCGTGAAAATCGACACGGGTGAGCGCCTATGGGAGTCGTGGGAGCCGGTGACCGGCGAAACCGAGTCACGGCCAGTTTACGCCGCTACAGTGTTCGTCGTAAAGAACGGCGACCGATTCTTCTTGTTCAACGAGAAGGGCGAACTGATGATCGCCAAGCTATCGCCAGACACGTACGAGGAACTCGGCCGATGGAAAATGCTCGAACCGACCGGCACCGCGTTCGGCCGCGACGTGGTCTGGAGTCATCCCGCGTTCGCCAACCGTTGCATCTACTGCCGCAACGATAAAGAACTTATCTGCGTTTCCCTTGCGAAATGAGCGGCCGGCGCTGTCGATAGCGATGCAAAAGCTGAAATCCACGCTGAAGATCGTGTTCGCGGTGTTCCTTGCGGGAGCCGGGATCAACCACTTTCTCAAGCCCGATTTCTACCTTCGGATGATGCCGCCCTACCTCCCTCTCCATCTCGTACTCGTCTACCTCAGCGGCATCGCCGAAGTGGCTCTTGGCATCTGCTTGCTAATCCCCCGAACCTCGGTCGTCGCAGCCTGGGGGATCATCGCGCTCTTGGTGGCTGTTTTCCCCGCGAACATTCAGATGGCGATCCGTGCGGAAACCTTTCTGGAGTTCTCCGTCGCGGCTCTCTGGATTCGGCTGCCGCTGCAAGGCGTCCTGATTGCTTGGGCCTATTGGTACACACGTCCAAGCTTTAACGCCGAAAAGCATGGCCCGCCGCCGTAACCGCGAACCGCCCTTGCCCAGGCCAACGGCGCGTGGAGCAAGGGGCAAGCGTGCCCGAGCCGAGGCTCGCGGCGGGCGAGCCGGGCTGAGATGATCTGCTGTTTGACTTCTGATCGTGGCGGCTGTTCGTCCCGCCACATGGCCGCGCTTGGACATGCTTGCGATCGTGAAGCGCATCCACCAGAATGGAATTGATCCGTGTAAACGCAGGACGGTCCACCCGAAAACATCGCTCGCAGGAACCCCATGTCGCCGCAACCAAATCGACGTCAATTCGTGAAAACCGCCGCCGTAACTGGGCTGGGGCTGGCAGCTTCGGCCTGGTCGCCCTCGCGAGTCCTGGGCGCCAACTCGCGACTCGATGTCGGTGTGATCGGCGTCGGAGGACGCGGCGCGGCGGACCTGGCCGCCGTGGCGGCGGAAAACGTCGTTGCGTTGTGCGATGTGGACGACGACCGTTTGAATCAGGCGGCCCGAAGTTTCCCCGCCGCGAAACGGTACGCCGATTATCGTCAACTGCTCGATAAGGCGAAACTCGATGCCGTGGTGGTCGCCACGCCCGATCATCATCACGCCCCGGCAACCATCCGGGCTTTGAAGCGAGGCCTGCACGTTTACTGCGAGAAGCCACTGACGCACACGGTTGCCGAAGCCCGGCTGATGGCCCAACTGGCGGCCGAAAAAAAGGTGGCCACGCAAATGGGCACGCAGAACCACGAGCACCCCGGCTACTTGCGGCTTGTCGAATTGATTCAATCAGGCGCGATCGGCGCGGTGCGCGAGGTGCATGTGATCACCGATCGGCCGGGCTCATTTTGGAAGCAAGGACTCGATCGGCCCACCGACAAGCCGCCCGCCCCGGCCGGCCTGCACTGGGATCTCTGGCTGGGTCCGGCGGCCGAGCGGCCGTACCATCCTGCCTATGCACCGTTTGCCTGGCGAGGCTGGTGGGATTTTGGCTGCGGAGCGATCGGCGACATGGCGATCCACCTGATGGACCCGGCCTTCTGGGCGCTAAAGCTCGGCGGGCCGGTCAAGGTAACCTCCGAGGGCCCGCTGCCACACCGCGAAAGCGGGCCAACTTGGATGATCTCGCGGTTTGAATTCGGCGAGCGCGACGGTTTGCCCGCCTGCGAAGTATTCTGGTACGAGGGTACAGCCAAGCCCCGGGCCGATGTGGCCGCCTTGCTGCCCATGAACGGCTCCCTCTTCATTGGCGACGAGGGGAAGATCGCCATCCAGCACGACAAAGACCCGGTCTTGCTGCCCGAAGATAAGTTCCGCAACTTCAAGGGCCCGGAAGCATTCCTTGCCCGTTCGCCCGGGCATCATCAACAGTGGATCGAGGCTTGCAAGACCGGCGGCCCCACTGGAAGCAACTTCCAGTACGCCGGACCCTTCACCGAGATTGTGCTTTTGGGCAACGTCGCCTATCGCACCGGGAAGACCGTCACCTACGACCCCCAAACGGTGCAGATCATCGACATGCCTGAAGCGAACGAATTACTGAGCAAGGAATACCGCAAGGGGTGGGAAGTTTGACGGCTGACAACCACCGGGCATAACGACGGGAATGAGTTGGGGCGTCACCTTTACCCTGCGTCCGCGGAAATCTAGCGCGCATGGTTAAGCCGCGAGCCGAGCGGTGCGGGCACGAGTGGCCGGCCACCCTGCCGCACGCCAGAGGTTCGCCGGTGTGCGTGTCGCGATTCCAGGCAATGCCGCCTTCGATCGCTGTGCCGGTCATCGTGACCAAGTCGTGTATGGCCGCCTTCGGTCTCCTTGGGCGGGCCCCTGCCCAGCCCGTCGGCGCGAGGAGCGAGCGGCAAGCGGTGCCCGAGCCGAGACAGTCCGCGGGCAGGTGGGCCGGGGCCGGCGGTAGTGGGGCACTAGGTGCGTTGCTGGCCGGCTGCCAAATCCGTAGGCGGGGATGCACGATTCGTGGCATCGTTTTCCCTGGCGAGCCGCCCCAAGTCCTTGTTGTGCGACCACTGCCCGAACGAAAGCTCGTTTCCATGCGACTTGGCTTCCGTAGCCGCTTGTCGGTACTCGTCGTATATGCGCCCCATAGCCGCTTCAAATTCCCAGACGAAGGCAACGGTCCATGCGATTGCGGCGACAACCGCAGTGAGGATGAACAACGAACGCAAGTGGAATTTTGGGCGAGGCATGTCTAGGGTTCGTAAGGCGGCTCTTTGCCACCAGTCAACTCTTTGATCCTGGCTTTGTAATACTCTTGCGTCCGCCAACTTCCACTGAGAGCCAGGTTGGTTAAAGTAAGGCGCTCCTCTAGTCGGTATCGCTCCCGTTTTAACAGAGCTTGTTCCTGTGCACACTCACGCCGATGGCACTCCCTGCCACCGAACCAGCAGGCCACGGCCAGCGTAATCCAGAGCAACGTGCTCAATCGAAACTGATAGCGGGAGTGAGCCATCGCCGGATTTTACCAACCGGCAGCGCCGCCGAGAACAGCAGGAAGCCCGCTTGCCAGCCGGCCACTGATGCGGGATGCTGGGGCATGGCCAAGCCCCTTGCCAGGATCGTCAGTTCCGAGAACTTACTAACTTGGGCGAGCTGGCACCCAACTGCGACGATGATCCCAACTCCACAATGAGCAGCCGGTTTTGACGGTCGCTGTCCCGGCGTCACTCGCCACCGGTTGACCGGGCGAGAAACTCGTCGGACGCAAGAATTTCGCCGGCCACGCGCTCGTCGGTCGCGCCCGCGTGCAGTTCCGCTGCGAAATAGTCAGCGCCGATTTGATCGGCGGGGCGATCCAAGAACCTCGTCAATAACGCGCCAGCGAGCTGGTGCTGGTACTCATCGCTGGCCAGGATTTGGGCCGCGACCTGCGACGCGGTCGCCCCGGCCGTCAACTCCCTTTGGAAGAAGGCGAGGCTGCCGGAATCGACCGAGCGGCCAAGAATGGTGGTAAACAGAGCGTCAACCAGATTACCGGCGCCGCCGTGTGCTTGCAAAAACTCCTGCGAGCCCGCCATCGCGGCGGCGACCTGCTCGACCGTGCCACCCGAAGCCAGCTCGGCAGTAAAGTAATCGAGCCCGGCGGTGTCGGCCGGACGACCCAGATAGACCTGGTATAGCGAATCGACTTCTGATTGCCGATATTCCGTGCTTGCTTCGATTTCGTCGGCAATGCTGGCGCGCGAAGCACCGCCATCGAGCAACTTCGACCAGTATGTGAGTGCCGAGGGATCAGCCGTTCGGGCCAGCAATGCCTCGTAGAGCGCGTCAACCAGCTTTTCGTTGGGTGACAATGCCACTGCGGCCGGCGGCGAAGGAGCGGGCTGGGCGGAAAGAGGCGGCGTAACGGTGACGGGACCCTGCACGACCGGATTCATGGGCACCGGATTCGGTGCCGTGGGATTCGGCGCCACTGGATTCTGTGCAGATGGCTCGTGAGTAATGACTGGGCTCGACGGATCGCTGTTTTGCTGGATTGGAATTTCGACTTGTCCCATGAACAGCACGCCGCCCGACTGGGTATCGCGAATCAGGAACAAGAACGGATGATCGGCGTTGAATATGACTGGCGGATTCGTTTCGACTCCTAGAAACGTCGGTACGATCCCGATTCCAGTCGCCGCGGCCGCCTCTGTTCCCGCTTCGTCAACGCTGATGAATGCCTCATGCACGACCTGACTGATCATCAAACGGCTTGGATCGGTAATCCCCGAAAAATCGGCTTCAGGAGTAAACGCGTCGGTCATGCCCAATGCCTCTAATGGCGCATTCAGGTTGAACTGCGTTGTCATCTGGAATTTTGGCAGCGAGACGGCGACGCGTTGCATGCTGAGCCCATTGAGCCAGCTATTAATGTCAGCCGGTATCAGGCTGCTGTCCAATCCTGATAGCCCGCTTTGTGTCGGCAAGAGGATGTCCATCGCCAGCCGGCCGTCGGCGTATGGCAATTCGAGCACCTGGAAACCATCGCTCTGCAAGTAGCGAAATGAATCCGTCTGGTGCATGGTCGAAGCCATGACCTGGCTGCCCGAAGCGAGGTTAAAGGGCGCGTCGGCCGTCTGACTGGGCTGGAATGGAGCCGTCCATGCCGCTTTGAAATAGATCGCGTTGGTGAGCACCATTTGGGTAAAATCATTGATCGCGCCCGGCGGAAACAGATCTTGGATCTTGCCATTCGTCTGTTGCGCCACCCACGCATTGATCGTTTGTCGGGCGGCCTCGGCATCATCGGCGAAGTCAACCTGGTTCAGACCGCCTCCGAAATCCGATTGAATCACGTTGAGGAACTCGGGCAAAATATCGAGCCCTTGTTGCGCCCAGAGGGCGTCGGCCGCGTCCAAAGAGTAGCCTCCGCTTTGGCCGGCACTGTTCAGATCGTCGAGCAACTGACCGAATTGGCTCTCGACGCTGCTCGCGTCGGAGCCAAGGTGTAGTACATCGGCCATTTGCTGGGCGGTCTGACCGCCGGCGCCTGCGTAGGTCATGGCCAGGGCCGTAGCGATGCTGAAGGGCGACACGAATAGGTTTCCACCCGTGTTGCTTTGGAGTTGCGCATAGAGATCGAGCGCGAAGGCATCGATGGAGTTGCTGACGGCCACCTCACCGTCGGCGAGAATAGCGGGATTCGCCGTGGCCTTCAGCGCTGCCGCACCGTTCAGAGTTCCGGACGAAAACACCCAACGGCGTTCCAGCCCTTCTAGCGTCAGCCGCCGTGACTTGATGCCGACCTGGAGGGGACGCGCGAGTGGCGACAAGGGTCGAGTGCGACGGTTGCCGCGAGAAAAAAATGGCATGCCTGAAGTCTGGCAATAGGCCCAATCGACTGGGGACCGACGCAAATGGACATTCGAGCCCGCGGCCCTCAAAGGATCATTATGACTGCATGTGCGACGGCGTCAACAATTTGGCGAAGTGGGAGGTGAAAGAAAAACAGGAGCAGTAGGAGGTTAGAAAGCAAAATAGCGGGTTAGGACGCGACTTGCTGATGGGCGTCCGACCGCACCTGTCAGGCCAGCCTTGTTGTCAGTAGGTTTGGCTCGCCAAGATTCGGCCCGCGTCGCTGCATCGGCAGGAAGTACCGCCCGCCCCCGTCGCCGAGCCCCACCGCGCAGAGCCGAGCCTCGCCTGCCCAGCCCGTCGCCGTCAGGAGCAAGCGGCAAGCCTAGCCTGATCCGAGCTGGGCCGCGGGCGCATTGGGCTGGGCAACGGCTACTTGTGGCCACTGCCCCGCTTCCCAAGGTGTTTGTCGAACCAATCGGCCAAGAGTGGCAATCGTTCGGTAAATTCCGGTCCGCCATGTTTACCGCCGGCAACCGTTGTCAGTTCCGCAGTCACACCATTCGCCTTGAGTTTTTCGATGATTAGTTCGGCTTGTTGAATCGGAACGAGTTTGTCAGCGTCGCCGTGAATGATGAGTGTGGGTGGATCGTCGGCTGAGACATGGTTGACGGGCGAAATGTCCCGGCCAATTTCGAGCACTCGCTCTTCCTTTTCGATTCGCTCGAATCGCTTGGTTTCGGGATTGAATTCATTGAAATCGAATGGCGCGCGGTAATCCGACAACGTACCGCGGCCCAGCGCGATTTCGCCAGGTTCGCCATAATTCAAAAAATCGGTCGGTGGAAAAAGGCAGGCAACTGCCTGTACACGGCTCGACACGCGCTCAATCGGGTCATCTGCGTTGGCTTTACCGAGGTCTCCTGCCGTGGCCTGCATCAGCGACAAGTGCCCGCCGGCCGAGCCTCCGGTGATGCCGATGCGCTCGGGATCGACGTGGTAGTCCGACGCGTGAGCGCGGATGAAGCGGACCGCACGTCCGAGGTCCGCTATGGCTTCGGGGATGGTGAAGCGAGGCTGGCTGCCGTGGACCACTGCGAAGACTGTGTAACCTCGGTTCAAGAATTCGCTGAAATACGGAACGTGAATTCGGTCGTGATCCGAGAACCAGCCGCCACTGACTACGAATATAACGGCGGCGCCATTGGCCTTTTCGCAGGGCGTGAAAACATCAAGCGTGAGCGCCGTGCCGTGCTTTCGTCCGTAGACAACGTCTTCAATGCGGTTGTAGTTGGGTTCGTCGGCCGCGTCGCCTGCGGGCACTGGGGCCAAGCAAGCGACGAATACCAACAGTCCAATCCAAAGTTTCATCGGGTGTCTCCTCGTGGTTCGGGATGGCCAAGGTAGTTTATTCACCGGCATCGTGGCGGTCCAACGCTGGCATGTCGAAAACTTGGATCGACGGCCACGAGCGACAGGACCAAACGCCGCACGTCCCGGGCTGAACGACGGCATGGCACGGGCCAAGGCGAAGTTCCACGACCACGTTCGGAGCAATACAGACGTGGCGATGGTCAACGAGGTGCTGTGCAAATTGATCTGCCACAACATTTGCTGTCGAATTCAGGCGCGCTACGAATTGGGCATCTTGCCCGCCTCCCGAGCCAGTCTGCTTACGTGCAACAAGTAGGCGCCTCGCCCAGCTCCGACCGTCACCGCCCTTCCACGCTGTTCATCCGGCAGGCTTGGCGAGAACAGCTCCCGGCGCCGGCCAGGAATCGGACGCGGCGTCGGCGCCCCATCTTCGCACGCGTAGGGGGTATCGGATAGGCTCTAAGGAGAAAGGTGCAGGCTCTGAGTCCCCGTGACTGTCGCGGCAAGGTGAGTCGCAGCATGAGGTCCTTCGTCGAAATGCCAAACGACATCGTTCAGCTTCCGTACCTGGAGACGTTTGCGAAGGCCGCCGAACTAAGGAGCTTCACCGCCGCCGCCAAGGCTCTCTCGGTGAGCCAGGCCTCCGTGAGCCAACGCATCCGCACGCTGGAAGGCATGCTGGCGACTTCGTTATTTCGTCGGCAACAGGGCGGGATCGTGCTCACGGATGAAGGCCAGCGCCTGTATTCGTTCGCCGAGCGGATAATGGGATTGCACCGCGAAGCCTTCGTCGAACTCACCGGCCAGAAGAACCGTAAGGCGTCAGGCGAGTTGGCGCTGGCCGCGAGCTCGGTTCCGGGCGAACATATCCTGCCGGCTATCTTGTCCCGGTTTCGGGGAGAATATCCCGATATTCGCGTGCGCGCAAGCGTTGTTGACAGTGCCGCCGTGCTCGACCAGCTTCAGCGAGGTCGAGTGGCATTAGGCTTGGTCGGACGTAAGACCGATAGTCCCCATCTCGACTTTCGCCCGTTTGCCAAGGACGAGCTGGTGCTGATTGTCGCGGCCAAGCACTGCTGGTTCCGGCGAAAGCGGGTCTCGTTGCGCGAGTTGCTCGTAGAGCCGCTCGTTCTGCGCGGGCCTGGGTCAGGTTCACGTTGGTTCTTCGAGCAATCGCTCGGCGCGTGCGGCACGACGCTGGCCGATCTCAACATCGTCATGGAGCTTGGGAGCAACGAAGCGATCAAGGAGGCGGTTGCCGACGGCGGCGCCGCCGCGGTGCTGTCCGACCTCGCCTTGCGGCAGGAGTTGGCCGACGGGAGACTCCATGCGCTGCGGATCGCCGGGTTACCTTTGGAGCGGCCGATGTTCGTGGTGACCGACCGGCGCCGCGCATTGGCCGCCCCGGCACAGCTCTTTCTGCGTTTTCTCAAACGTCCCGACAGCGCCCCATAACTGGTTGCCGTCAACAGCCATAAGCCTGGCTTATCAGCGAGCCGCCGGGTACGAGCGATTTGACGGTTCAATGCCCCGCCATCGGCTGGTCTAATTCCTGACGTCATTTGCTCGGCGTCAGACGCCGTGCGACGCCTGCGGCACGCCCTCTGAGTCAATGCATTATTTATATGGAAGAGGCTTCGTCGACCGCCACGACCTCTCGCGATATCTGTGGCTGGATTGCGCTGGTTTTGAGCCCGGTGGCCGTGGCGGGTAGCCTGTGGTTGAGCACCGCCGATGCCGCCGTCCCCTACAAACGCCTACGAGCAACCGCCGGATGTTTGCCGGCCGCCGTTCCGCGATCCCTAGCAGGTGACGGGAAAACCGTATGAGTGTTCTTGACCACCAGGCGTCCATCCGGCTAGGAGTTTTCGTTGTTGTCCTCGTCGTCATGGGGTTCGCCGAGTCCGTGGTCCCGCGGCGACGTTTGACAGTGAGTAAACCTAGACGCTGGACCAGCAATCTGGGCCTGGCCTTCCTCAACGCGCTGGTCGTTCGTGCCGTGCTTCCACTTGGCGTAATCGGGATGGCCATGGTGGCCGAGGAACATGGCTGGGGACTGCTCAACAACGTGAACCTGCCCGACTGGCTTTCCGTGGTCCTCGCAGTGGTGGCGCTGGACCTAACGATTTACTTTCAGCACGTCTTGTTTCATGAGGTCCCGATTTTCTGGCGGGTACATATGGTCCACCACTCGGATCTCGATTTCGACGTGACCACGGGACTGCGCTTCCACACGCTAGAGATTCTGGTTTCACTGGGATTCAAATTTGCCGCCGTGGCGATCCTTGGTCCCGGAGCGTTGGGCGTCTTGTGCTTCGAAGTGCTGCTCAACGCCACGTCGATGTTCAACCACGGAAATATTCGACTGCCGGTGCGGCTCGATCGCCTTCTACGGCTCGTACTGGTCACGCCCGACATGCACCGCGTACACCATTCGGTGATCGCCTGCGAGACGAACAGCAATTTCGGCTTCAATCTGCCTTGGTGGGATTTCGTGTTCGGCACTTACCGGGCGCAACCCGGCGAGGGGCACAGTGGCATGGCGATCGGGCTGGCCCAGGTTCGCGGAACTCGCGCTATGCACTTGCTTTCCATGCTTGCCTTGCCGTTGGACCGCGATATCGGCCAGTACCCAATCACTCGACGTGACGAGCGGTCATAACGCCAACTTATGACCCACTCTGCAGGTATCAGCCCTTTCGAGGTTCAATTGGTCCCGCCGTTCGTTCTAATGTGATATGTCCTGTCGGATGGTACGCTTAGCTCAATGGAGGCTACCCCCAATGAAAGCGCTCATGAGTTGCAGCGCCGCGGTGGCGCTGCTGGCCGGCGTGGCCATTGCCGGTGAAAAGGAGCCTAAGAGTGGTCTGCAAGTCGGAGATTCGGTCGGCGCCTTCGACGTCGTCAAGTATGGCGGCGCAGAAGACGATGGGGTGTCGGTCGGACAAAAACTCTGCTATCGCTGACGATACGGGGGTAAGCCCGTCGTCATGATTTTCGCTCGAAAATCAGACACGGCCTTGGCCAGTTTGGTCATGCAGCTCGATAACCTGCTCGCGAAGCACGCTGACAAGAAGTTGTCGGCATTCGTCAACCTGCTCGGCGAAGACCAGGAGACTTTGGAAACGGCTGCTAAAGATTTCGCCGCCGACAACAAGATCGAGAATGTGCCGATCGTCGTCCCGGTGGAATTCACGAACGGCCCCGATAACTTCGGCATCCATCCGGAAGCGGAAGTAACGATCATGCTCTACGTCGGCCGAAAGGTGAAGGCCAATCACGTTTTCGAGGCCGGTAAGCTCAACAAGAAGGGTATCGCGGCGGTCATCGCCGACGTACCCAAACTGTTGGAGTAGGGTCATGGTCGCGCGTCGGGCATTGTCGGCGTCCAATTTCAACCATTTTAGAAAGGGACGAGCCATGAGAATGTTGTCGCTCTCGACACTCTTGGTGAGTTGCGGGCTTGCCGTTGGCAGCGCTGCAGAATTCGAACCTCCGGTACGTCTCCAAGCCGATGGTTTGCCGATCCGGGTCGAGAGTCCTGGATACGCCGCGCCCTGTTGGGCCGACGTCGATGGCGATGGCAAGAAGGATCTCCTTGTTGGGCAGTTCAGTGGGGGAAAGATCCGAGTTTACAAGAACCTCGGCGATGGCAAACTCGCAGGCGGCAATTGGCTGAAGGCTGAGGGCACGGTCGCCGAAGTGCCTGGCGTGTGGTGATGCACTAGCTCAACTCCACAGTTTGTGGACCTCGATGGAGACGGTCAGCGCGACATTCTCTCTGGTTCTTATTCCCGCATGGAGCAACCCATGGCGGGGCTGTTTCAAGTCCTCCGGGGGCAGTCGGACGGCACCTTTAAGAAAGCCGAGGTGCTGAACGGTACAGACGACAATCCACTGATCATTCCTGTTGAAGGCGAAAACTGGGTCGAGAACATCTGCACGCGACCCTTCGCGATTGACTGGGACAGCGACGGGAATCTTGATCTGGTCGTCGGCAACTTTCCCGGCACGTTCTACGTCTTCAAAGGCCAAAGTAAAGGCAAGTTCCTGCCGGAGGCCGAACCGATCAAGGTAGGCGATCGGCCTCTGAAGATTGAGGGCCATCACAGCGACCCGTTCGTAGTTGACTGGGACGGCGATGGCGACCTCGACCTGCTGAGCGGTTCAAGCCAGGGCGGACTGCAATGGGCCGAGAATCGCGCCGGTGTTGGCAACTTGCCCCAGTTGCAATCCTTTCAATCGCTCATCGAAATCCGCCCGCAAGTCCAAGACGGGCAGGTTTTGCGTGACGAGGATCTCACCGGCCCCGCAGGTTCCACGCGAATCTGGATCGATGACATCAATTCCGATGGGAAGCTCGACATTCTCGTCGGCGATCTGGTGACTCTCGTTTCTCCAGCGAATGAACTCAACGAAAAGGAGTTCACGAAGAAATATGCCCAGTGGCAAGAGTCCGTTACCAAGGCATCTGAACTGTTGAACTCGACGCTTGACGATGAGAAAGCGAGGAAAGAGGCGCAACAGAAATTTCAGAAAGTCTACAACGAGCGCAACAAATTCATGAAGGAGGATAGAACAGGTTTCGTGTGGCTTTACTTGCAGAAGTGATGGTGCTTCCTAGAATCACCGTTGTCACTTGACCATTGCCATTTTAATTTGGATCGGATAGTCTCCCGAATATGAAACGCTGGATTCCCACGTTCTGCTTGTCGATCGCGGCCGTAACGGCATCGACCAAGGCTACCGAGGCAGCCTGACGCCCATCGGGTTGCGGCGCTAGTTTAAGCGCCGGTTACCGAGCGGCGTATAGTGCGTACCTCGCACAGCTTCAGGAACAGGAGCAGGCCCGCACAGAACGGCGGCGGGTGTACGAAAACCGCCGTGCCGAGAAACGCAGCAAGGCATCGAGTCGCGCATCGGTAACGGCACTCGATCGCTCACGTACGCGCGAGCGGCTTTCGCCGGATGAATTCGACGCTCAAAGCGGGAGCCTCCGTTGGCCTGAGGTGCTGCAAGCTTCGGAGTTTGAAGACCTGCGCGATCGTCTCGACGGGATATTCGCCGAGCGGGCACTGCGCCCCGACGAATTCGTCCTTGGCTCCGAGAATTCCCAGCTAATTCAAGAGATGACGAGCGAATATCGAAAGAGGCTCAAGACCCAGATCCACGAGTTGCCTTCCAACCAGTACATCGCCGGCGACAAGTTCCTGAAGGGCCTCGCCAACGAGGCGCGCTTCGATACGGTCGAGAAGCAGGTGGCCACGAGTGAGAACACTCGCTGAGGTCTTTCCTCTGATGACGACCGGTTGGAATGCCCGACAATTTTGGAGAGGGACCTGTTGGGTCCGATCAGCCCGCAACGGTTCAAGGATCACCCGCGAACAGAACATGCTGCCAGGAAGGAGCAAATAATGCGACTGCCACTGCCACATTGGGTTACCTCGTCGGCCTTGTTTTCCTCGCTGCTTGCCGGAACTCTTCTGGCACAGGAGGTGCCGAAGATCGCGCCGATTCAGCTTGAGCCACCCGTACGTCTGAAGGCAGGCGATGAATTCATCGACACGGGAAAGTACATCGCTCATGCTGGACCGCTAGCCGTGGATCTCAATGCCGACGGAAAACCCGACTTGTTGGTCGGCAACATCCGTGGGCATTTCCAGGTCTTTATGAATTCCGGCACCCGTGCTCAGCCGGAGTACGTGGACCAGGGCCTCCTTGAGGCCGGGGGCGAGACGGTCAAGGTCCCGAATTGGTGATGTATCGGGCTTGGTCCGCAGTTTGCGGATCTCACCGGCGACGGAATCGACGATCTATTCACGGGCTGCTTCGAGGGAGGCGTCTACGTGCTCGCGGGGAGCAAATCCGGCGAGTTCGCCGTGCCTGAGAAGCTCCTCGACAAAGCGGGCAACGTCTTGCGCGTGGGACAGTATTGGGACTACGACGCCAAGAAGTGGAGCGGCGTTCCCGAGAGCAAGTTTAAGGAAGTCCTCGGCATTGGCGCGACCGCTGTTGACTGGGACGACGACGGCGACCTCGACCTGGTACTGGGCTCCTTCGACGGCAAGGTTCTCGTCCGATTGAATGAAGGATCATCGACCATGCCAGCATTCGCCACCGAGAGCATCATTCTTTTGGACGGCGACGCTCCATTGGAAGTGCCCGGTCACGATGTCATTCCAAGAATCGCCGATTGGGATGGCGATGGTCGTTTCGACATCCTCAGCGGCAGTGGGGCCGGGGGAGTGTACTGGTTGCGCAACGTCGGCGCCAGAGGTGCCCCAGCATTTGCGGGTCCACAAATAATCATTCGGCCGTCGGAATCGAAGGGGGACCAGGCCAACCCCACATCGCCTGGCGAGCGCACTCAGGTTTGCGCTACCGATTACGACGGCGATGGGGATCTCGATCTGCTCGTCGGCGACTACAACGGTGACGGTGGCCAGATGCACGGCTGGGTCTGGCTTTTTCGGCGCCACTGAGTTGAAGGCAGAGGTGGCGAAGACCCTGCAACTCAATCCGAGGTACTCGTATCAGGGGCGATTCGCTCTACCGCAGATGTTCATCGAACGCCGCGATCAACCGTGCCGGTGAGAGCCGCGTGAAAACGCGGTCTGGGCGGAAGATCCATCGCACTATTCCGTCGCCGTCAACCAGAATCGTCGTTGGAGCGGCTGTGTCGCCACCATCCGGTGCCGATTCAGCGTGGAGCGTCGCGACAGCGTCGATTAGCTTTCGATCACTGTCGGCCACAACCGTCAGCTTGGGAAACTCAGCCTGGGTCTTTTGTGCCTCGACGCGGTCTTCAATTGAGACCACGATCACCCGTGCTTTTCGTTTCTCGAATTCTGAATAGTGTGCTTCGAGCTCTCCAAGCTCGGTCATGCAGATCGGTCACCATCGGCCGCGAAAGAAGACGACGACGCTCGGCGTACCCCCGTGAAGGTCGCGTTCGGTCAAGGACTTTCCGTCGGCCAACGTTGTGGCGAAGGCCGGAAATGGCTTCCCGGCATGCGCCGGTCCGGTATATGCGGGCAGGCGGATCGCCCAGGTAAGGAACGACCACTCGGCGAGGCAGAACAAGCAAAAAAACCCGACCCCGATGATGCGCACCGCGGTTGGCCGCTGCTTGACTGCGATGAGCATGCTGGCCACACCGGCGGTGGCCATGAGCGGCGCATACCAGGGTACGGCCAGGTGCTTCAAGATCAAGAACTCAATGGCAACTCCCGCCAGCCCAAGTGCGACGAGCAGCACGCCCAACGAGAAAAAAGGGACGCGGCGCTCTCCACGCCTGGTCAGATCCGCGGCAGCCGTTACAGCATGCACCATGGAACTAGGTTCGATGCTCATATAGTTATTCTCTCGAAGAAAGGTCGGTTCCACAAGGTAGATCGAACCGATCGTAACCAAGGATGACGATGAGAGCCCCAGCCCGAGCCGAGCCAGGCCGCGGGCGGGGCGTCATCCCGCTTGCCCGCCGCCCGCCGGCGCAGGATGCTGATGGGCAGGGCCAAGTCTGATGCCCAGGCGACAGTGGGGGCAGGGCATCATGGGACGACGTTCGCCGTCGCCTTTGCAAACAAGCGACGCGGCTGGGAGTAAGGCACATGAGCACGATCGGCGCGGTCGAAAGCCTTTGGCGCTACCCGATTAAGAGCATGCGAGGAGAGGAGCTGAATGAGGCATTTCTGGGATTCTCCGGGGTTTATGGTGACCGCATATTTGCGTTCACCAGTTCCGCAAGTCCCGTGGGATTTCCATACCTGACGGCCCGGGAACAGCGAGAGATGCTGCAATACCGCCCGCATTTTCGCAATCCCGACAAGGCGGCTCGGCCCATCAATCTGGCCGAATCCGAGAGCATGGGGCCCGGTTTGACTCCCTTGTACGCGGATAGGTCGGACTTGATGCTGGATATCGAGACGCCGACCGGCGAGAATTTTGCCATCGACGATGCGGCCCTGATTCGCATGCTTCGCGACGGAGTCGCAGGCGTGCCTGAACTGACGCTGGTCCGTTCGGATCGCGCGATGACCGATTGCCGTCCGGTTTCGCTCCTTTCGGTGCAATCCACACTACAACTTGGCGAAGAGCTGGGCACGTTGGTCGATCCGAGGCGCTTCCGCGCCAACATCTACCTCGATCTCCACGCCGTCGGAGGCTTCTCGGAAAACGGCTACGTCGGCAGATCCCTGCGCATCGGATCAAAAGTGGTAATTTCGATCTTGGAACGCGACCCACGTTGCGTGATGATCACACTCAATCCCGACACAGGCGAATCCCGGCCTGAGTTCTTGCGGCAAGTTGCACGGGCGCACGACGGTATGGCGGGCGTTTATGGTGCCGTCCTGGTGGAAGGTATGGTCCGCAAGGGTGACGCAGTGGCGGTCGTGGCTTAAACTGAAATCTCACGGCGGCATACCGCCACTTTGCCGAGCCCGGTCGCGGGTGAGGATGCGACCTTCCTCTCTTGCCCGCCGCTCGCCGGCGCGGGATGCTTGTGGGTATGGCCAGGCCCCATGCCAAGCTCGCGTAGCGTCTAGATCGTGCTACCATTCACCACATTAGGGATCGCCATGAACTCCGCCATGCAACGGATTCGGCTCGCCGTTGGCGACAACACCGCGCTCGAAGTTGATGCCATCGTCACTTCGGCCAATGAAGCGCTTTGCGGAGGCCATGGCGTCGATGGAGCCGTCCACCATGGCGCCGCCCAACTTGTCGCGGGCTGGGCGCGCTACGAGAGTTCCGGAATCGGGCGGCCGCCGTCGGTAACGATCGGAATCGGGCGGCCCTGCGGATTGACCCAATGCGATGCCAGGTCAACCCGCAAATGCCGAAACACCGTCGCGGCCAGGTCTGCCGGCTTCACGAGCCCGTCTTTGACCCCATACCCCTTGCTGTCCGTGCTCCCGACCACTTGTCCGGCGGGCAAGCCGCCGCCAGCGACAACCATCGACATGCAATTGGTCCAATGGCCGCGCCCGCCGTCCGCGGAAAGCACCGGCGTTCGGCCGAATTCGCCCATCATCAACACCAACGTCGAGTCCAACATTCCACGCGCATCGAGGTCGGTGACGAGCGAGTGCAAGGCCCGGTCGATCGTGGGCAGAATCGGCGTCAGCCCTTTCTGAATGCCGCCCCACGGCGGCACGTTGTCGCCATGATGATCGAAATAACCCCAGCGTCCGCTGACCAGCACGAACGTGACGCCCGCCTCGACCAGGCGCCGCGCCAAGAGCGCCTTCTCGCCGATGCTCACACGACCGTAGGCGTCGCGCAGGCCGTCAGGCTCTTTTGCGATGTCGAATGCGTCGCGAACGCGTCCCGAGGCGAGCATGTCAAACGCCATCCGATGGCTCCGATCGACCTGGCGCATCGCGACGGCACCGTCGGCCTGGCGATTCAAGCGGTCAAATTGGCGGCGCAGCTCGCGCCGATCTTGCAGGCGGGCGACGTTGATCCCTTTCACCAGCTCAAGCGTGCCAGCCAACTCGCTGCCGCGCACCGGTTCGTATTCCTGGCCCAGGTGTCCGGCGCCCCAGACGTCAGCCTTCCATGAGTCGGCTAGTCCCACGAAAGCGGGCAGGTCAGGTGCGTTCGGACCCCGAAATTTGGCCGCGACCGAACCCATCGACGGGTAGCCACCGCCATCGTTGCCGTCGTCGGTACGGCGGGCCAGCGCATTACCGGCCTGCATCGTGATGGGCGTATGGTTGCTCGCGGAACAATCGACCGAGCGGACGATCGACAACTTTTGCATCAAGCTGGCTTGTAGCGGCAAATGCTCACAGACGGCGATTCCCGGCACACTAGTGGTGATGGGCGAATAGGGCCCGCGGATTTCGACGGGCGCCGCCGGCTTTGGGTCCCACATATCAATATGGCTAGGACCGCCGGATAGCCAAAAAACGATGACCGCGCGGCGGTCGGAACCTGTCGTGTCCGAGGCGGCGGCGCGGCAACGTGCGGCTGGCGATCCGCCGACTGCGAATGTTCGGGTGGCGAGACCGGCGGCACCCAGTTGCAAAAACCAACGTCGTGAGCCGACGTGGACGAGCTCGCGGCCAGTCGGAAAGAGCGCATCGGAGAAAGTGTGCCGCCTGTGATCGAAGTCATGGACCGTCTGGTTCTTTCTCTCGCCCGACAACATGGCGGTTGGACTCCCGGAACAGTAGGGTTTTCAATCAACTTAAAAGCTCGTGCCGGACCACGCCGCTTCCGGCGAATCCCGCCGCAAAGCGTTTAGGTGAACCAAGAATGCGGAGCATGGTTTTTCTGTTAGAGTCGGCCACCTGCCTGTACATGTCGGCCGATTTTCCCATAAGTGCCGCATGATATCAACAGCATGCGTGTAGAAGGGTAGCTTCGACGATCGTCACGACGGCCACGAACTAGCTCGAACGCCCGAGCGGCGAAGGTAGTGAGCGCCGACGTCGCACAGCCAGCGGAGGGCGAACCATCGGCACTGGCCACGTCGTGCCAGGCATGGGTACCTCCTACCGCGAGAAGGTGAGCGATGAGCGGCTACGGGCAGTCTGCGAACACGTCAGGTGTGGCTGTTCGGGAAGGCGAAGAAGCGGAAGCCGCGGTGACAAGGACGAATGGCCTTTGTTTGCCCTCGCGACAAAGAAAGCGGTGATGAATCACCGCAGTCCAAAAAGGCCCCATCTACATGAGATCACGCCGCAGAACTCCGATCGGAGGACGGCTGAGGTACGTCATCCCGTCCAGCCGGCGGGCCTCCCGACGAACGGGTTCGATGACTTTTCCTCACCAATTGTCGTTGCTGGACCGTGTCCCGAGAGCACCAGCGCGTCATCGGGCAACGTGAACAACTTCGCGTGGATTCCCTCGGCCAACTCCGTGAAGCTGCCGTCGAGAAAGTCCGTCCGCCCGACGCTTCCGGCAAAGAGTACGTCGCCCCCAAAGACGTAGACGCGTTCGGCGCCGCGCCAGATGAAAACGACGTGGCCACACGAATGGCCTGGAATCTCACGCACTTCCAGATCGAAGCCGGCGGCCTCGTAATGGCCGCCTTCGTCGACGAGCACGTCGGCCACGGGGCTGGTTAGCGGAAGGCCGTAATGGAACGAGAGATTGAGCCGCGAATCGGTCAGTTTGGGGGCATCGCCGCGGCCGATGACCAACGGGCATTCAGGCCAGCGCGCCTTCAAGGCGCCGTTTCCAGCGATATGGTCCGCGTGGCCGTGGGTGTTCAGGATTGCCGCGGGGGTCAGATTCCGGCCGTCGAGATATTCGATGATTTCCTCCGGTTCGAGCCCCGGATCGATCACCAGGCAGTCGATTCGACCAGGGCGGCTGACAACAAAACTATTCTCGTTGAATGGCTGTGAAACGACGCTGTACAGTTGAATCTCGGGATCTGCCACAAACTGCTCTCCTCAGCCTGTTGTGCTTTAGGTAACCTGGGTCGGCCTTCACCCAGGGCGAATGAGCGAAATGGATGTTTCCCCAGAGTTCGCCCGTTGACTATTGTAAATTCCTTCAACGGGAGTGGCGATAGATACCAATGTCGCCGGGACTCGTCAGCGAGGCCCATTCATAAAGGAGTATGAACGGATGAACTGCTGGCCCCCGCTGCCGTGTCGAGCGTCTGCCCTGGCCTGCGTTTCAGGCGTCGTGCTAGCAGCCGTGGTTTCGGGCCAGGAGGCCGAGTCGCCGCGGCGTTCGGTTTACGACCGCCGCAATTCCAATTCAACGCCGGCAGATTCAACGCCGCCCAATTCAACGCCTCCCAATTCAACGCCGCCCGAGGCTAATCGGTCGACCCGTCGGTCGCCCACGACCTCAAGTCGCCGGAAGGGGTATCTCGACCGCGCAAAGCAGCCCGCCGCGGGCCGGGCCGCCGGGGCGCCATCCCGAATGGGGGCGAAATCGAACCCTCAAACCGCGCCGGCCGACCGCCGCCGCGCCCCTGGGCAAGCTTCGGCTGACCAGGGGGTCGTACCCGCGTTTTTCCCCGCGCCCGCCGCCGCCGCGACAAGCGAGGCGACACCCGCTGCAAAAACTCCTGTTGGACCTCCCCCGGAATTGCTTTCCGGCGCCAAGGGCGAACATCCGCTGCTTCCGGCGGTTCGCTGGGCGAAGACCTGTATGGAGCGGATCAACAAGGTCGAGGACTATTCCGCCACGCTGGTCAAGCGTGAGCGGATCGACGGCGAGCTAGGCGAACATGAGTACATGTTTGTCAAGGTCCGCCACGAGCCGTTCAGCATCTACGTCTATTTCCTCGGCCCGACGAAGGTCAAGGGTCAAGAGGCGATCTTCGTCGCGGGCAAGAATAACGGCAAGCTCGCGGCCCATCCCAACGGCCTTCGACACAAGATCGTGGGCACGGTGAACCTCGCTCCCGATAGCAAAATGGCAATGATGGGCAACCGCTATCCCATCACCGAGCTCGGCGTCCGGCGACTGACCGAGCGGCTGATCGAGGTGGGCACGCACGACGTGAAATTCGGCGAGTGCGAAGTCAAGGTGAAATCGGGCATCAAGGTCGACAAGCGCGAATGTACGCTCATCGAGGTCGAGCACCCGGTTCCGCGCGAAGAATTCTTGTTCCACCGCGCCTGCATCTACGTCGACTCGGTGCATGACGTTCCGGTGCGCTACGAGGCCTATGAGTGGCCAAGCACGCCTGGCGGAAAGCCGGTGTTGACCGAGGAGTACACATACCTGAACCTGAAATTCAACAACGGGTTCACCGACAAGGACTTCGACGTCGAAAACCCTGAGTACGGCTTCAAAAAGTAGTGCTCCTCGTTCCACGCTTGCGTGAGAACGGACCGACCGACGGAGCACCTCGCACTCGCGACAAAGTCGGCAACCGGCAAAGCTTCGTCGGCTGTTTGTTTCTTTCGCTTCTCGTCGCGATGTCAACGCCGGGTGGCGCCGCGGCGCGGGCGCGTCGTGACCCGTTCTTGTGGCTTATCACCGGGCAGGCTGTCGCCGGGCAGCGCCAGGCGGGTGCCGGGCGTCAGATAATGGATATCATCGCCAAGCTGGTCACGGTTCAGATCGAGGATTTCGGCCCACCGCTCGGCCGAGCCGAGTTCGTGGCGGGCGATGTCGAAGAGCGTGTCGCCCTCGGCCACGGTGTACATTTTTTCGCCGGTCGCCTCGCCCAGCCGTGAGCTGGCCAAAGTGGCCGTCCGCCGTTGCGCCGCGACGTGGCGCCGCTTGGGACAGAGTTTGGGGTAGGACTGCTCCAACACCGCCACATCGGGCACGCTCACCACGTCGCCCACATCCAGTCGATCGGGGTTGGGAAACTGTTCACGGTTGAATTCCTGCAGGGCCTTGAAATACGATCCGGTCCCGTAAACCCGCTGCGAGATGATCCAATAGTTGTCATTAGGACGGACGGTGTACGATTCGCCCTCGATCTCCACTGCATCCGCAATGTCGGAGTCGTTACCGCTTTCGTCACTTTCCATTGGCGCCGTGTCCCGGCGCGATGCCGTCGAAAACGGGCGCTCGCCGTTTCTCTCTCGCGGCCCGCGGCCGAAACGGTCGCCGCCGACAGGTTCGACGACCGATTCGTCGGCTTCATCCCGCGAAAGCGGCTCTGCGACATCGGACGGTCCCAATTCGCTGGGCGGATCGGTTGACTCCAATTCATCGGCGTCCAACAGGCGCGTTTGTTGGCCACGATCGTCTCCGCCGGCACCACCTGTCGCGCGGTCAAGCCTTTCGAACTCGGGCTCTCCCTCCAAGGTCTCATCCACGTTGCCGTCAACCAGCTTTTCGATGCCCGCATCATCAACCGGATCACCGCCGTCATTGTCCGTCGCGGTCGAATCGTTCAAGGTTGCCACGCCTGTCGCGTCGTCCACGTCGTCCGCGGACGATTCATCGGGTTTTCCGTAACCAACGCGATCGCGACTCCCATATCGGCTCTTGGAAGGATCGTAGGTGGTATCGGTTCTGTCTTCTTGGCCTTCATCGCGCCCGACATCCAGGTAGCGACCATCCTCAGCGAAAGCTTCCGGTTCGACGGAGCGCCTGTTCGCGGAAGACGAGAATCGATCGGAACGGTTTTTGGCGGCAACTTTGGCGGGGGAGGGCCCACTGGAGAGCTTCTTGTGGTTCTTGTTCTTATCCTTTCGCTTGTCTTCCTTGGTGTCCTTCTTCTTATCCTTTGCCGTCGCTTGATTGGCCGCCGCGGCCGTCGTGGAGTCGCCGCCTCGAAGTCGCGTATACAAGACCGCCGCGAATACCGACAACAAGACCGCGATCACCGCCAGACCGATCTTGACTTCCTTACCCATGACGGGGGCTCCTCCTCCTTGAGTTTGTCGGCGACTGCCTGACGGGACCACGATTTTGCGCAGCCAGGCCGGAATGCCCAGCCTGCGCCAATCTCCCCACGTGCGGTATGAGCACGCGAGGGCGGTTTTTACTCGTTTTCGCTCCTTGCCGCTACCCGAAGTTTCGCGCTTCGGGCGCGGGGGTTGCGTGCCACTTCTGCCTCGGCGGGCCGCACAGGTTTGCGCGTCAGGACCAGAAAACGCGGGTCGTCGCGAAAGGCCTGCTTCACTCGGCGGTCTTCCAGTGAATGGAAGCTGATCACAGCCAGCCGACCCCCAGGCCTGAGACAATCGGGAACTCGCGCCAATGCCAGGTCGAGCGACCTGAGCTCGTCGTTGACCAAGATTCGCAGCGCTTGAAAGGTCCGCGTCGCCGAGTCGATCCGCTGGCCGCCGCGAGCCTGGCTCGCGCTGCTTCGCACCAGGCGGGCCAGCTCGCCAGCCGTGCGAATTGGCCGCTCCATGCGCCGTTCGACGATCCGCCGTGCGATGCGGCGACTATGGCGCTCTTCGCCAAATTCGTAGATCACGTCAGCCAATGCGTCGGCGTCAAGTCTCTCGAGCCATTCCCACGCCGGCCGGCCTTCACTCGTGTTGAATCGCAGATCGAGCGGCCCATCCGAATCGAAGCTGAAGCCGCGCTCGGAATCGGCGAGTTGTTCGCTGGAGAGCCCCAAGTCGAGCAACACGCCATCCACCTTGGGAATCGCCAGTTGATGCAGGACTTCAGCCAGTTCGCAGAAATTCGCATCGACCAAGGTGACCGGTAACCCTCGCAGCCGCTGTTCGGCCGCGGCACGCGCCGCGGGGTCGCGATCAAAGGCGAGAATCCGCCCCATGTCGCCAACATGTTCGGCCAGTGCCCGTGTGTGCCCTCCGGCCCCTAAAGTGCCGTCCACGAACACATCGCCGGCGTGCGGTTTCAGCCAGTCGAGAACCTCGGCGAGCAGCACCGGGACGTGTTCGATGTTGTTTGGAGCCACGGTATCGTTATACCACGACTCACTTCAAAGCGGGATCGCCTTGGCGCGGGAGGTTGTCGTTTACCAGGGTATGATTGGATGCGTCCTGCTTGAGCCGATAAACGAGCACCCGCAACCAGGTTTTGCGGGGGTGGACCGCCAAGTCGAAGACCTGCTCGTAGGCGGCGTCGAGGAGCGAAAGACGCTCGCGGCTGAGTTTGCGGTCATTGACTTCCAACACCAGAAACGTCCAAGGGACTGAGTTGGGAGCGACCGCGAAACCACTTGCCAGGTTCGGTGTATCGGGACCCAGAACGGTACCGAATCGCTCGGCGTAGAAACGCACATAACCCGACGTGGCGAGCACTGAGTCGCCGGACTGCGAATGGCTTCGAACCCATCGTGCTGCTTGTACGACAGGTTCGTAGGCATGGTAACGCCGGTTGACCGTCTTGGGTAACAATCCCGCGGCCACCACCACAGCCACCAGGCCCATCGCCACGCGCGGACGCGCGAGCCAGGGTACCAGGCTGGCCATGCGCTTGGCGATCCGCAACCATCGGCTTCTTGGCGAGGCGAGCGAGAGCAAAGCCGCGGCCACCGCCGTCAATCGCTCGGCGATCCACAACAGTCCGCTGCCGGTTAAAGGCAATAGCAATGCCACCAACGGGATCACGTGGCGATGGCTGATGTAGCCGGCCACGTGGTAGAGCAGCAGCAGAAGGACGATATGGGCACACAAGACGACCGTTGCCAGCCTGCCGCAGACCAGATTCCAAGAACGCCGTCCCGGCGCAAAACGGCCCACCGCCAGAGGGATCAAGAGCAGATAGTAGAACCCCTGGCCCAGTTCCTGAGCCAACTCGACGATCGCATTCTTCAGCACTCCAAGCATCGAGTGTGGGCGGGCTCGCTCATCGGGCAACGCGGGCCCGATGATCGGCTCCGCAAGCACGCCCGTTTCGGGCAATTCCCAAGCCCAGAGTGGCATCGCAGGGGCGGGGAGCGGCATTGCGGAGGGCGTCGCCGGCGGCACCGGCACGGTCACCGGCGGCCTGCTGAAGAACGATTTCTTGCTTGTGAGTTTGCCCGCGGACACGACATAAGGGACCACGACCAGAAACGAGGCCAGTGCCAGCGCCATCACGCCGGCAAGCATTGCGCGCGGTTGCCGGCGCCACTGTGCCAGCGCAATCACGGGTATTGCAGCCAAAGGGACCAAAAGCCCTTCGGGCCGCACCCAAAACGCCAGGCCACCGGCGACTCCGGCCGCTGCGAACCAACGCGCGCGGCCGCGCACGAGTCCTTCGCAACTCAGCCAGAGCGCGGCCATGTAGCACATCAAATGAGGCGTGTCGCTTAGGACATCTGAGGCGTTCTGGCGCAAGAGCGGCCAGATGGAGGCGAGCAGCGCCGCGATATCGGCGATTTGCCGGTCGTAGAGCCGCCGCCCGAAAAGCCACAAGAAGACGATCGCCAACAAGCCACACATTCCCGTCGCCAGCCGACCACCGACGATCCAGACGTCGAATTCGTCGAGGTTGGGCCAAAGCCGCGCAAGGTGGCTGCCAATCAGCAACAGTGCCGGGTATCCGGGGTGCTGATCTTCCGACTGGCAGATGCCGCCGACGTCGGTTTGCAATCGCTTTGCGATCCCAATGAAGGCGATGCCGTCCTTGGCGATGATCGGTGAGCGCAATGCGATGAGCGCTTGAAGGGCCAGCGCGATTAACATCGCCACGGCAAGGATCGTATAAGGTCGTTTAGTAAGCATTCTTGTCAGTCAACATTCGCAACGGCGTGAGTAGGAGAATCGCCAAGTCGCGCTTGAACGACCACTGGGCTATGTAGTGGAGATCGAATTCGAGCCGCTTGCTGATCGAAGTGTTCCCCCGTAGCCCGTTCAATTGCGCCCATCCGGTCAGCCCCGGGCGCATGCCGTGGCGATGGTTGTAGGCTGGCAACTCTCGCGAAAAGCGATCGACGAAATAGGGGCGTTCGGGCCGCGGCCCGACCAGGCTCATTTCACCCCATACGACGTTGATCAGTTGGGGCAATTCGTCGATGCTCCAGCGCCGCAGGAATACGCCGAACCACGTCCGCCGCGGGTCGTCCTCCTTGGCCCATACCGGGCCGGTCTGGGCCTCGGCATCGAGGTGCATCGTACGGAACTTGAGCATCATGAATCGTCGCCCGCCCAGCCCGACGCGCTCCTGCGTGTACAACGCCGGACCGGGGCTCGTCATCCGAATGAGTACCGCCACGAAGAGCATCGGCAACCCGAAGACGGCAAGCATGGCTATAGCGCCGCCCACGTCCAGCACCCTCTTCGCAGCGGCGCCGAGACCGTGCATATGCACCGTGCAGGCATCGATGACCACCGATTCGTCGGCGGCCACCGAAGCGTCCCCCGCCGCAGGCGGCATGCGGAAATGGGGACCGCGCGCGCCGCGGAGGAGTGCCGCGCTGGCGGCATCCAAGCCGCCGCGTCGCGGCGACTCGATCACGCGTTCCTGCCGATCTTTCGTCATGTGTGGTTCCAGCGGCTCAAGCGGCGGCGCGGTAGGCCGTCAGGGTTTGTCTCGCGCAGTTTTCCCACGAAAATAATGCCGCTCTCGCCACCCCCGCGACCGCAAGCCGTTTTGCTAGCGGTTCATCGTCGAGCAATCGTTCAAGGCCGGCAGCGATTTCGTCTGGCGAGTGCGGGTCGACGTACCAGGCCGCGTCGCCCAAAACCTCGGGCAGCGATGCCGCCCGACTCGATAAGACAGGCGTTCCGCACGCCGCCGCCTCCAATGGAGGCAGGCCAAAGCCCTCGTACAGGCTCGGAAAGCAGAACACGCTGGCCGCCTTCATCAGCGGGGGCACGTCGCCGGAGTCCACATAGCCAACCTCGAAAAGCACCTTGCGCCGTCGTAGCTCGTCGAGGTCCCGGCGGAAGTAGCTCTGGTTCCAGCCCCGCATTCCGGCCAGCACCAGCGGGTACTCGCGCTGCAATGCCTCGGGTAACCGGCAATACCCTTGCAACAATCCTTGCAAGTTCTTACGCGGCTCGAGCGTGCCGAGGTAAAGCACGAACCGACCCGGTAGGCCGAGCTTCGCGCGGACCTCGCCGATTCGGCGGGCGTGCGTCGAATCGGAGAAGTAGTCGATGTCGACGCCCAGATGAGTCACGACGACCCGTTTGGCGTCGACCTGCGGGCAAAGCTCCAGAAGTTCGTCTCGCGTGAAGTGGCTATCGGTGATCACGACTCGCGAAACCGCCAGGCTGCGGTCCATCCGACGCCGCAACCAGGTTAACCGGTCTTTGGGCAGGAATTCGGGACACCGCAGATAGCTCATGTCGTGAACTGTCGTCACCTGTGGCAATGCGGACTGAGGCGAGATGAAGTTGGTTTCGTGGAACACGTTCCAGCGGGTGTGACGGGTTTGGCTGGTAAGCCGTTGCCGCCGCCAGCGATCGGCCCAATCGCGGCAACCGGGCCACGCCCAGCGGACCATCTGCTTGAGCCGGCCAGCGCCCGCGTTCGGCTGCCGACCACGCAGCGCGGCCAGAAACTGCTCGACCGGCTTCACCTCGCGGCCGTCGAATACACCCACGGCCTCCACGCCGAGTTGCCGTGGCAAAGCAGCCAGCGCTTCGAGCAGGCAAAGACCATATTGCCCGATGCCGGTCAGGCGGCCCATCATCGGTGCCCCATTAAGTAGGATACGCATCGCCACAATCGCCTGGTGCGTGGATTTAGGCAGAGTTGGCAAGCTTTATCGGATATGGTGGGGTGAAGCTTTAAGCAAAGTCTTCTGAAAGCGCAAATATTTCCATCACCGCCCTACCGGTGCTGGTGAGAGTTCCAATTTCCTCCTAAATTCTCACGCACTCCTCTTTGCGCCCGCAGGGCCTTTCACTTCGTCACAATGCCGAGTTTGGCAAACAGATGGGGGAGTTTGAGGGCGTTTTGGCGGAGGGCGGAGGCGATATTCTTCACCCCATCAGCGCGCACGGCAGCAATCAGCGCGTT
>Ga0265314_10000591_pt1 | contig 45597 bp, 44 predicted proteins | sample 4126metaG_FD_203106 | JGI IMG/M metagenome (GOLD analysis project Ga0265314, IMG submission 203106) | Rhizosphere microbial communities from Carex aquatilis grown in University of Washington, Seatle, WA, United States - 4-1-26 metaG | ecosystem: Host-associated > Plants > Roots > Rhizosphere >... | reverse complement strand
GACTCCGCACCCGCTGGGAGCGCAAAGCTGAACGCTACGGTGCCCTCGTCGAACTCGCCTGCGCCATCATCATCTTTCAAGCCGTCGCGCGAGAGACCAACAGGTCATGACGGCTCGCTCTTAGCGGGGTAGATCGTCGAAGACTACCGCTACGTGACCCCCGTGGGCTATCACTCAGGTTCTTGCCCTGGTGATACAATGCCAGCATCGATGGACCTCTGTGCACACCGACCCCAAGGGCTAGACCATGGTGAAGACTAGCGCCAAGGCTCCGAAGGCCAAGGCCGCCGCCAAGGAATCTGCGTATTCCGGCGCCAACCTGGGGTTCGAGGCCAAGCTCTGGCTGGCCGCCGACAAGCTTCGCGACAACATGGACGCGGCGGAGTACAAGCACGTCGTCCTGGGCCTCATCTTCCTCAAGTACATCTCGGACACCTCCGACGAGCACCACGCCAAGCAGGTCAAGGACAAGGGCGACTGCGCGGGTGCCCACCCCGAAGACAAGGACAAGTACAAGGTCGAGAACGTCTTCTGGGTCCCCAAGGAAGCGCGCCGGGCGCACCTGCAAGCCCCCACGGTCGGCAAGGTGGTGGACGACGCCGTGTTCGCCATCGAGCGCGACAAACCGCGCCTCAAGGGCGTCCTGCCCAAAGAGTGCGCCCGCCCCGGCTTCGACAAGCACCGCCTGGGCGATCTTATCGACCTCCTCGACACCATCGGCCTCGGCGACCGTGAGAACGGCGCCAAGGACAACCACCGCGAGGCGCTGCTCGCCCCAATCGATCCACTACTGGAGCAGTACGAATCTGAGTACTACTACATCTTCAAGAGGGTGTACGAAGCTTCTCAACCAGGGCCCGGCAGACACGCGCTCGAGCATTGCTACAGCATGCCGAACATCGCGCGGCGCCTGGTAGAGGCATTCCTGTCGTTCCGCTTTCCAGTATTCACCGGGAAGCTTGAGAAGCAACTCGACACGGTCGCCTTCGACCCCGCAAAGAAGGCGCGGATCCTTCGGTTCTTGCATACCCACTCGCATCACGGATATGTCGAGGAGTCCGGTCATGATCTTTCGACTCTCGCTGAAACGAGCGCGGTTCTCATCGACGTCCTTGCCATGATCGAAGCGACGGATGCCGAGCACTACCGCGGAATGAAGGAGCTTGCTTGTGGTGGAGCCAACACGGAGGACCATCGCGCTTGAATCCACCCATGGACCCCCGTGTAACCGAATTCCATTGCATCATGCCGATGGTGAATATCCCATCGGTGCTGAAGCACGGGATCCTCTCCTACGAGCGGACGGCGAAGGTTGCGCATGCCTCGGTCGCAATGCAACCGGTGCAGGATCGGCGGGATGTGAAGCGTGTCCCTGGCGGGCTCATGCTTCACCGATACGCGAACCTCTATTTCCATGCACGGAACCCGATGATGTTCAAACGACTGGCTGAGGCGTCAACCCTTTGCGTCCTGCGCATCTCCACGGCCGTAGCCAAGCTCGACGGCGCCGTCTTCACCGACCAGAACGCTGCCAGTACTTGGGTTCGCTTTCTCCATCCGTCACAGTGGGCTGAGCTGGACTTCGATGGCGTCTACGCCATGGACTGGCGGCACGAGGATCGCATCGAATATTGGCGGCGCAAGTCAAAGAAATGCGCCGAGGTACTCGTGCCCGAGCGGGTCGAGCCGCGCTTCCTGATCGGCGCCTATGTCGTGGATGCGGACGCCGCTGCTCGTCTCGCTGCGATTGGATTCACGCTCCCGATTGAAGCGGCCCCCGTGCTATTCTTCCGGGAGTCCAATTCCTAGTGGCCACCATGTTCAAAGCCCTCATCGGAGATCTCTTCGGCAGTCCGGCGCAAACTTTCGTCAACACGGTGAACTGCGTTGGCGTCATGGGCAAGGGCGTAGCCCTGGAGTTCAAGAAGCGATTTCCGGGCATGTTCGATGACTACGCCGCGCGGTGCGAGCGCAAGCTGGTCCGGCTTGGTGAGCCCTACCTGTACCGTGACCTTGCCGGAACTATGGTGGTGAACTTTCCGACCAAGGATCACTGGCGCTCGCCGTCGCGCATGGCCGATATCGAGCGTGGGCTCGACTACTTTGCTGCTCACTATGCGGAATGGGGCATCAGCAGCATCGCGTTTCCCCCTCTCGGCTGCGGCAACGGGGGTTTGGAATGGTCCGAGGTCGGGCCAGTCATCTACAGCAAGCTGCACAGCCTGCCCATCGACATCGAAGTCTACGCGCCCTACGGCACAGCCAAGCAGGAGTTGACCGAGGAGTTCCTTGCCGGTCCTTCGCAGATGACCCTGGGGGGCAAGGGACGAAAACACGAGAAGATGAATCCCGAGTGGGTGGTGCTGGTGGAAGTGCTGCGGGAGCTTGGTGCGCAACCCTATGGCCCGCCGGTCGGCCGCGTGATTTTCCAGAAGATCTGCTACGTGCTGACCGAGATGGGCGTGAAGACTGGCTTCGAGTTCGGCCAGGGCAGCTACGGGCCTTTCGCCGCCGAGGTGAAGTTGGCCCTGCACGACTTCGCAAACCGCAACTGGCTGCAAGAAGAACAGTTCGGCCAAATGGTAGCGCTGCGGGTCGGCCCACAATACGACAGCGACCGTCCCAAGTTTTCCGAGGTGCTGAAGACTCACGCGCGCAAGATCGCGAAGGCCGTCGATCTTTTTAGCCGCATCAAGAACACCGAGCAGGCCGAGGAGCTGATGACAGTGCTCTACGCCAGCCGCGAGCTAAAGAAGAAGCGCCCCAGCGAGGAGGTTGCCGAGCAGCAACTCTACGATTTCGTGCTCGACTGGAAGAAGACGTGGCGGACCGAGGAGAAGCAGCAAGCAGTGGCGAGTGCCATTCGCAACCTGGTCATGCTGGGCTGGATGAGATTGCAGTTCAGTGAGAGCCTACCCGAGGCCGTGTGAACGTGTAACCCTCGACGAATCCACCGTCGAAGATGCCGCGCTGACCTGATTCGAGGAGCTGGTCTACGCCATCGCACAAGCTCATCGCGGCCGAGCTAATCAGCAGGGTTCGCACCAGTGTGACCATCGATTGGACCCTGCGCGAAAACGCGCGGGCCAAGATCAGGGTCATCGTGGAGCGCATCCTCAACAAGTTCGGCTACCCGCCAGATCTTCAAGAGGAAGCCGTGAAGACTGTCCTGAGGCAGGCCGAGCTGCTCTGCGCGAACTGGGTGTAGTCTGGCACCGCGCTTCGCCCATTCGTAGCGGACCCGTTTCCCCCGCCCTTCCCCCGCGGGAACCTCCATTTGGGTCCACCCAACTCGCATTTCCGTTCAGGATCCTTCGGTGACCGCACCAGCGATAGGCCGGAAGCCGTCGCACTTTTCCCCGGCCAAAACCTCCAGCGATTGGATGAGCACCTCCTGAGGCTGCTGACCGACGAGGCGTGCGACCTCGTTCCCGGTGCGGTCCAGGAACAGGAAGGTGGGCACGCCCAGCACGCCCCGCTCGGCGGCGGCTGCGCGGCCAGCGGACGTGGCCACGTCGAGCTGGCGGACGCGAATGCCGTGCAAGGCGCAGCCACGCTCGGCAGCGGCCACGACCGGCTGCATGCGCTGGCAAATGGGACACGTGGCAGAGACGAATTCCACCATGGTCTGAGTAGTCTCGAAACGTGGCAGCCCCTCACCTCCCTTCGGGAGCTTCAGGACCTGCCCCACACCTGCCACCCCCGCTCGCTGCGCTCGCGCCCTCGCCGCCTCGTTGCGCTCGGCGACCTCTGCCCGCTGCGCGGGGCGAGGTGGTTCAGACACGCCGGCACTGCACGTGGCCGGGGCGGTCGGTGGCGTTTCTGTGGCAGCAGCGGCAACCTGATTCGCCGACGCGATGGTCGGGTTCATGATCGCGGCTTCGTTACCGGTGATGAACAGCAGGCCCATCGCTGCCAGCAAGGTCCCGCTGGCAATCTCGAACTTGCGCAGGTGCCGCCTGGCCCTGTCGAGCAGGCGTAAGGCCACGGGCGCTACCAGCGAGACCGCCATCAGGGGCAAGGTCAGTCCGAAGGCATAGGTGGCCAGATACAGCGCGGCCCTGGCTGGGCTTTGCGATGTGCTTGCAAATGCCAGCACCGAACCAAGCACCGGCCCCACGCACGGACTCCAGCCGAGTGCGAAAGCCCCGCCGAACAGAAACGGCCACAGCACTCCGCTGCCGCGACCAACCGAGCTCAGCCATGGACGCACATCGCGATCGAGGCCAGGCACCCGCAGGAAGCCCATCAGCTTCAGCCCGGCCAGAAAAATGGCCAGCCCGGACAGTTGCAGAACGAGAGCGCGGTGGCCCGAGAAAGTCCTGCCCACCGCCGACGCCGCCAGCCCCAGCGTGACGAACACGACGGAAAGCCCCAGCGAGAACGCCAGCGTGGCCGCGAACAGTCGCTTGCCACGCGAGCCATCACGCAGAGCGGTCGCGGAGCTGCTCGCCAGCGTGGCCAGGTAGATGGGCACCAACGGAAGAACGCATGGCGAGAGAAACGTCAAGACGCCGGCAAGAAACAGGGCTGCAAAGCTGAAGCTCATGATTCACCAAGTTGGAGCCAGGCGACCGGATTTGGGTTCACGAACCCTCTCGCGCTGGCGTGGTTGTGATTGCGTGGATGGGTCATCTTCGTCATAGGTCATACGAGGCTCGCCCATGGTCGGTTACGCAGAATCTTGCGACACGCTTACGGCGATCGAGATTCCGCGGCGAGCGTAACCAATTCGCCATCTCCCGCGTATCACCAAGGAAACCACACAGGGCGATGACGCGAAGCCATCGAATCATTGCGATTCGTGTTGGTCCGGGACTGGCCGCCTGGTATCTAGCGGTCGTTCCGATGACAAGCACCTTACCCACCGCCGGCCCGCTCGTGCTCGGGATACCCCTGGCGTTCCTGCTGTTCGGCGTCGTTCTCGCCGGAGTCATCGTCCTGCAGAAACGAGCCCTCGAGGTAGCGCTGGTCGGTTTGGTGCTCATCTTGGCCGTGCGCCTGGGCCTTTCGCGCTTCGATCTCGCTGCCCACATGGCGCGAGAGTGGGCCAAGCTGGCCAATTTATTCGGGCTGCTCGTAGGCTTCGCGTTGCTCGCCGACCACTTCGAAGCTTCTCGCCTGGCGGAGTTGCTTCCGCGCTTCTTACCCAGCGGCGCGCGCGGGTGCTTTTCCCTGCTTGTGCTCGTGGGATTGCTCTCGTGCGTCCTCGACAATATCGCCGCCGCCATCATCGGCGCAACCATCGCCGCCGGCATGTTCGAGCGACGGGTTCATCTCGGCTACCTGGCTGCTATCGTCGCCGCCGCCAATGCTGGCGGCGCCGGCAGCGTGCTCGGCGATACCACGACCACGATGATGTGGATCGATGGCATCAGCCCGCTTGCGGTGCTGCCCGCGTATCTCGGTTCGGCAACCGCCCTGCTGGTCTTCGGAACCGTCGCGGCTCGGCAGCAGGCGAGCTATGCGACCACGCTTGGCCGCACTCCTGGTCCCGTGCGCGTCGACGGCCGACGACTTGGCATCGTCGTCGCGGCGCTGGCCCTGGCGGTGGGTACGAATATCGTCGCCAACGGCGTACTGAAGGCGCGTGCGGAGAGCTACCCATTTCTTGCAATCGCGCTGTGGTCGGTCTTGCTGGCTGGGACCGCTCTGCGTCCGCTCAATTGGAAGGTCGTCCCAGGCGCGGTCAGGGGAAGTCTCTTCTTGTTGGCGCTCGTCTTGTCTGCTTCGTTGATGCCCGTCGATGCGCTACCCAAGGCGACCTGGGGGACCACGCTCGTCCTGGGTTTCGTATCTTCGATCTTCGACAACATCCCGCTTACCAAAATGGCCCTCGACCAAGGCGGTTACGATTCGGCCCTACTCGCCTATTCAGTGGGCCTCGGTGGGTCGATGGTGTGGTTCGGATCCTCGGCGGGCGTCTCCGTTTCTGGTCTCTTTCCAGAAGCCAGGTCGGTCTTCAAATGGCTCCGACATGGCTGGCATGTGCCCGTGGCGTTCGCGGTCGGATATCTCGCCTTGTATGGGTTGCACGGCTGGAAGCCCTGACGACGAGGCTACGAGGCCACACGACGCTTTGGCTTCTGGGTCGCCGGCTTGCCCTCGATCGCGGCAAGGCGATGCGCCGCCGGCTCGCCACCGCGGGTAAGTTGCTCACGCCTGGTCAGCGCTTGGCGAAGCCAATCGGCACCCTGGCCGCCAGAGTGTTGTAGGATCTCGCCGAGAAGTCCGCCCTCGGTTTCGCTGCTGAGCGAGCGCTTGGTCGATCCCCTCGGGTTTGACCGTGCTTGTCCTGAGTGTGCGGGAATTGGCGAGCAGGCGGGCCCATCGGATGTCCGAAGGCCGCGGGTTCCGCGCCTGAGATCATTTACCAGTCAACGCAATGCCCGGTGGGCCGGCCAGCAGGAAATCCTGCCAAGTGATCGCCGCGATCTCTGCCCGCTCCGCAGTCGCGAGCCCGCCCGCGTTGCAGATGACGAGCGGCTTGAAGGCCGGATGGCGACGTGTGAACTCTAACAGGCCAGTGAGATCCTTCATCTGAAACTGGCCGGTCTTCACCTCGACCGCCCACTTGCCCCAGCTACCTTCTAGGACTCCGTCAACCTCAAGCGGCTCTTCTCGCCAATACGAAGCGCCCTGGCCAGAATTCCATGCATGAGCCAGGCACGCGTTCTCGACCCAGGTGCCAAAGCGCGCCGGATCGGCGGCGCTGTTCGAGATTCCCTGAGGATCCATCACCGCGAGGAGCGCATTGTTGAGCGTCACCAGTTTGGGTGGCGAGGCCCTGCGACGGGACTCGCGCGCGGAGTATTTCGGCAACGATGCCACCAGGAACGCTTCTTCTAGGAGCGCCAAGTAGTGGGCGACGGTTTCGAGGGCGCCGCTGTCTTGCAACTGCCCCTGAAGTTTTTGCAGGGAAACAATTTGGGCTGGCGACGAGGCGGCCACCCCGAACACCTGGCGGAGGAGCGCAGGGCGACGCACGGATGCAAGGGCGAGGATGTCACGCCCGATGGCAGGATCGAGGATGGCGTCGCGCAGGTAGGCCGACCAGCGGGGCACGTCCTCGCGCATGGGGAAGGCGCCCGGATACGACCCCATCCGCACCACGAGATCGGTGGCTGCTTGGCCATTCACGCCGAAGGTCTGCGCGACCGCTTGCGCCGACCAGTGCGACAAGGTCAGCCGTTCGAATCGGCCGGCGAGGCTTTCGCGCGAGCCCGCTGCGAGGTGAAGCGCGGACGAGCCGGTGGCCACGATGTGGACTGGCGTCTTTTTGCGTCTGAAACGATCCCAGACTCCCTTGAGGTGTGAAGCCCAGCCGGCAAGCAGGTGAGCCTCGTCGAGGAGAAGGATGGCGCGCCCATGAGAGACCGCGGTGTCCTCCGCCCGGCCCACCACGCGTTCCCAGAAGCCAGGCAGCGCCGCCTCGGGAGCATCAGCCGCCGCGTAGACCGCCTGCGCACCCGCCTGCTCTGCCATTTCGAGAAGTAAGGTTGTCTTGCCGACCTGCCGTGGGCCGGCGAGCAATTGAATACGTCCTGGCGCAGGCTCGGCGAGCCGCGTGGCCAAGACCTCCCGGCACGCACGGTAGTCGAGGCAAGAGCCTTGATCAGACATAGTCTAATAATTATTCGACTACGACCTAAAAGCAAGACGCCTGTTCTGTCGAGCTTGGCTGCCATAACTCGCCGCGGAAGACCTGGTTGGCCCGCTGGATAGCAGCACGTCGCGCTAAGTCGTTCGACATGTGGATGCGTCTTTCGGCGGTGAAAACGAGCAAGCCAATGGCTGCCGTGGGACGTACAATATCCAGCATCGGCCGGAGCGATCGACGTGAGACAAGACTCGAAGACCCCTCGGGTCGTCACCATCGGAGGCGGCCACGGCCAAGCGATCGTTCTTCAGGCCCTTCGAAACCTGGATTGTAGAATCAGCGCGGTCGTCGCCACTGCGGACGACGGCGGATGTTCAGGCGAGCTGCGGCGGCAGTTCGGCATGCCTGCGCCCGGGGATCTTCGCAGGTGTCTATCGGCACTGTCTTCTGACGAAGAGCTTTCTCTGAAACTTGAGGAGCGCATCTCTGTCAGCTCAACCCTTCCCCGTTGCCGCGGCAATTTGGTGATTGCGCAGCGCTATCTGACAAGCGGCAGCCTGCAGCAGGCGGTCGATTGGGTTGCAGATAGAATGGGGTGCGTCGGGCGGGTCATGCCCGCGTCGGAGGAGTCCGGGACTCTGGTCGTGTGCGACCGCTGGCAAGGATTTGTCGAAGGCGAGCATAATGTCACAAGCAGGGTCGCCTCGCCGCTTGTTGTCACAGTAAAGGGAGGCCGCCGCCCCAATGAAGCTGCGATCGCGGCCATCGAAGAAGCGGACGTCGTCATCATGGGACCCGGAAGTTTTTGCACGAGCACGCTAAGCGCGTTGCTCACCGGCGATGTCGGCGCGGCCGTGTGCCGCTGCCGCGCCCGCCGTTTGCTCATTCTTAACCTAGCCAATGGCGAAAAACCCTGCGCGGGTTTTCGCGAGCGTGACTTCATTTCCGTCCTCGCAAGTCATCTCACCATCTGCAGCCTCGGTGAGACTCCCGAGATTGCATCGCTGCGCCATGCGCCATTGGAAGCCACGGAGCAGCTGGAGGATGGAACCAGGGTCTTCTCTGCGAACATCGCCGCCGGCGACGGTGTCCACCATTGCGAGCAACGCTTGGCGCGCGCATTGAGCAAGATCGCCGATATTCCCGTCAGAACACGGCAAGCGACGCCGCTCGCGCAAACTTCGTCGGCCGGTCGCAGCGAGCTCGAGCAAGCGCTCGCACATGCACAAGATGTTCTCGATATCGAAAGCGCACGACGCTAGCTAGCGGGTCTCGCACGATCCAGCCAGACGCTTGACGAGGGTGAGCACGTTGGGGGATCCAGCAACGTAGGACACCTCGTCAACCATCGACCGCATGAGGAATATGCCGAGGCCTGATTCTGGGAGCGCCTCCAAGTCCGGGTCCGGAGCTTGATTGGGATCGAAGCTGGCACCGGTGTCGCGGATCTCGACCCTGACATGCCTGGAGCAATTCTGAAACTTCATCTGGACCGAGCCCGGTTTGCGGCCGGCGTAGCCGTGCAGAACGATGTTGTTGTAGGCCTCCCCCACAGCAGACAGAACCAGAATGCGGAGGTCGGAACCCTCACAGTGTCCAGTGTCGGCTGTAAGCTGGCAGACAGCAGATACAGTGCGCATCACGACGTTTCTGCACTCGATCTTTCCGGGAACCTCCAGATAGACCTCGTTGCAGCCAGTCGGATTGTTGCATTCAGTCGTTGAGCTCGGCGTCAAGGCATGTCCTGCTGAGAGTGTCTAGGCCAGTCGGCGGGTCGGTGCTGCTGCAGTACTCGACCGCGCTCGTTGGCGCGACTATTTGCCAGTTTAGGGGAGCCAGGCGGCTTCAACTAACCAATATAGGTGAAAGCACTGTCCCCGTGTCGGAGCAGAGTCACAGAGACATAGCATAGCTAGCGCTCATCGTTGGTCAATTACCAGACAATTGGCCCCGTCTCATATGTAAGCCTACCCACAGCGACGAACGTCACGAGACTGTCGCACGACTGTATCGAATCGAAAGGGTGGAATCAGACTTGGACTGGTGTATATTGCTGCTCTGCTGCGCCGGCTACCGGTGGCGGTCCAAAGCGCAGCCAGCCTGACAACTTAGCTTTTTTGGGGGGAAATCCATGAACTTCGATCTCAGCATTCAGCAGGATGCGTCGGTACTATCGATTGGTGGAGCGCTCGATGCAGTGTCGGTTCAAGATTTGCGGCCGGTCATCGACCAGATTGGGGAGGATCGGCCATCGAAGGTGCTCGTCGATCTGTCATGCCTTCGCTTGATCGACAGCTCTGGGGTTGGCGCAATCGTCGCCCTATTCAAGAAAGTCAAGGCCTACGATGGGTCAATGGCCGTTGTAGGCGTGCACGATCAACCGCTCGCGATTCTCCGCTTGCTTCGGCTCGACCGCGTCATGACCCTCGCTCGTGAAGGCCAACCGGTCACCCGCCCCTCCGCCTGAGGGAGGAGGATGGCCAGACCTCGACACCGTTGACGGGTCTGACTGCCAGCGAAATGTCCAGCTTGACGCCACGATAACTTGTGGGTATAGCACCGAATAACCGAGACAGGCCCGCCTCTGATTAAGGGCCGTGTTTTGCTGAAACGTGCGCGATGACAACCAAGAAGGCTTCGCAGCCGACTCTTGAGACGATCCTCCGCCCGGGGCAGACCGTCGCGGGAAAGTACTGCGTTGACCATCTCATCGCCTCTGGGGGCATGGCGGCGGTCTGGGCGGGTAGCAATCTGCGCACGGGTAAGCGGGTCGCGCTAAAGGTCATCCTGCGCTCCTTCTCATCCACGCCAGGCGCGGGAGAGCTGTTCCGCCGCGAAGCCATGGCCGCAAGCCGGGTGAACCATCCCAATGTCGTCACCGTGTTCGATGTTGTCGATCACGGAGCCGGGACTTGCATCGTGATGGAGTTTCTCGACGGTGAAGATCTCGGTGCTTACTTCGAGCGCCAGGGGCTCCTTAGCCTGGACGAAACCATGGCGTTGCTCTTGCCGGCCATGCGCGGGGTGGCGGCGGCGAACGCGCAAGGCGTGGTTCACCGGGACCTCAAACCGAAGAACATCTTCCTCTGCATCGGTCCCGATGGTCGCGTGATTACGACCAAGATCCTCGACTTCGGAATCTCGGTGATCGCCGACAACGCCAGCCAGGAGCGATCGAACACGGTTCAGCTCACCACCCACGGAACGCCGGCGTACATGTCGCCCGAGCACATCACCGGCTCTCCGACCATCGACGAGCGGGCGGACGTCTACGGCTTCGGAGTAATCCTGTTCGAGGCGTTGGCTGGACAGGCGCCCTACGTCGGCCCGCCAGGACCCGATTTACTTATGCGGATTCTCGGTGAGCCTGTGCCGAAGCTCACGCGCTTTCGCGCGGACATGTCCCCGGAAATGGACGCCATCATCGAGCGGGCACTAGCGAAGAATCCCGACGACCGCTTCCCAACGCTCGACCATTTCATCGCAGCACTGGAGGAGCAAGTCCCGCCGAGGTTGCCGCTTCTTCGATCGATGACACCCATGGTTGGAGTGCCGCTTACCGATTCGGGGAGCGTGCCCAAGGGGCTCGCGGATCCGGTCATCCGGGTCGTGCAGCGATCGGAGCCCTCGGGCGAGCATGATGGAGGCGCGACCAGAGCGCTTTACGTACTGTCGCGCAGCACTCCCTCGCACGCAGTTGAGGTGAAGCTCGATCGGCCGACGTTCCCGATGTCATTCCGCCCCGAGCAAGACAGAACGTGGTCGCGCGACGACGATACCGCCTCGCTCCTGCATGCCGTGCGAGGAAGAATGAGGGTGTGGCGTCTGCTCGCCCTGGCTGCCGGTGTTGGCACTATTTCCGTGGTGGTGTCGTGGTTCGTGATTCCGAATCGCCACGGCAACTCATTCGGGCCGCAGTGGGAAGAGGTGACGATGCCGGTGGCGCCGGGGACCGTTCCGCATGTCGCCGAACCCACGCCGGCCGCGCCCATCTTGCCGAGCATGTTGCCGCCTGCACTCGGCGAGGCGCCACCAGCGGTCTTGCCACGGGAGGTTTCGGAGCCGGTTCCGGATAGAATGCCTGCTAGATCAGTCAAAGCGCCGATCGATGGCTCGCTTTCCCCAAACCCGCATCCCGGAGCGCAGGCGCGGGCGACACGCGCATTGTCACGACCCGCGGCGCGAGGGACTTCCGGAAGTCTAGTCACGAGGCCGGAGACCGCGCGATACGGGACGGTCAGGGCGATACCGGTCGCGCCGGCCGATACGGGCGGATCAGCAACAGCGCCCGCGGCGCAACCGACACCAGCCGCGCCGCCTTCGACCGTGGCCCCACCGCCGGCGGAGATGGTCCACCGAGCCGGACAACTGTCGGCGGATGACTTCTAGGGGGGTGCCCGGGTAGCCAGGCCAGCTGAAAGACAATCGATCGCCCCAATCGGTGCCTCGACAGAGCAGGCCATGAAGTGCGCACCACCATCGCCAGCTGCAACACCGCCCCACACTCGTTCTCCGGGACTGTCTCATCTGATCGAAATTGAGAACAGGGCCATGTGGGGACCGATTGGCCGATTGCTAAAAACGAGCGATCAGGTCCGGGAACGTATGGCATCAACAAGTCTCGTGCTATAAGCCCTTCTGTGGGTCGACTACTCCTTGTCTTCAGTTTGCTTTCCGCAGTTGTCGGATGCGCGAGCGTCCAAGCGTACAACTACTCGGCCGAACCCGATCCGCGCCATACGGAATTCGTGGTCGGCCCCTCGGATGTTCTGCGCGTCACTGTGTGGCACATGCCCGATCTCTCTGGCGACGCGCGGGTCCGTCCCGACGGCACCATGACCCTGCCGCTCATCGGCGACCTCCCGGCCGCGGGCAAATCCCCTTCGGCACTACGAGCTGAAATTGAGTCGCATCTGAAGTCGTTCGTCAAGGACGATTCGGTCCGGGTGGCTGTCGCGCTGGCCGAGGTCAACAGCTACCAGTTCACCGTGGCTGGTTTTGCTGAGCATCCCGGTCTGTTCAGCGCGCACCAGTTCGTCACGGTGACGGAAGCGGTGGCCCTCGCCGGCGGGCCAAGTCGCTACGCCTCGCTGTCGCAAGTCGTGCTTATCCGTCCCTCGCCATCCGGACCCCGCCGGATCCCCATCAACCTCGGGGCAATTTACAGCGGCGAACATCCCGAGATGAATCTCGTGGTAGTCGCTGGCGACACCCTCTACTTGCCCTAAAGCGGCGGCGGACGCAGGCGATAATCGCGAAAGTCGTACGGATCGCCGCGGTGGCCAGCCATGGCGGCCATCGCGATGTTGTACATCTCGCGCGCAGTTAAGTAGTGCAACTTCCAGCAGACGCCATCGTTGAACCGCGTGGTCAGCTCGCGGTGCATAGCGCGGCCTGGCTCCCCGAGCAACGATGCTGCCTGCGTCTCAGCGGCACCGTGGGTGTGGACTTTGACGAATACCCAATCCTCGCGCCCCTCCACGTGAATGTCCTGCGCGACCCACTGGGCGATGCGCGCGGGGGTGCCGGGATCGTTGGCAGTGACCGCCGCGTTTTCGATGCGCAGGGGCATGCGCGACAGCCGGGGAACCAGGGCCAGTGGACCCTGAATCATCAGGAGCCGATCGGACGACGTCTCACCTGCCCGAGCGCGTTTCGCCTCCTCATGGGCTCGCGCGCGGCAAAGATCTCCCGCCGGCCAGTAGATTTGGTTGATGACGGCCGGTTGCGATTCATCCGGCGCAGATGGAAACGTGAAATCGGCGTAGCAACCGGTCTCGAACAGCAGCGTGAGCTCGTCGTCTACACCACAGAAGCGTCCGTTACGACTATTGGCCAGGGCCCAGTCGCCGTGAATGAACGCGTAGCGCATGTGGCCGTCGTCGTCGCGAGAAAAGTTCCCGTGGCTGCCAATCCGATCGAGCCCTTCGACCAACTTCGCGCGCAGGGTCTCCCGGGTGTCGCCCTCGTGATGGAGGTGCAGCTCGATTTCGCCATGCCCGGCGTGAGCCAGCGACGTCAGCGGCTCCACCAACCGCGGGTGGTACTGGTCTGCAGGATAGAAGAAGCTGTGGCGCGGGGAGCGTCCGTCAGCATCGCGAAACTCGCCCGCCAGCCGAGGATAGGCGTCGACCCAGAAGCCTACGCGTTCCTCGCCGACCGCCTGCGAGACACCTCCCCAAAGCGGCTCGTAGTGATCGCAGAACGCGAACAACAGGTGGCGCACACCTGCGTGCTTACGGGCGCGAAGCCGAATGAGTCTCTGATAGAGGTAACTCGGCAACCAGTTTTGGAGGTTCTTTTCACGCAGTTTCGACAGCATCATCCCTAGACGATCACTTCCGTTGGTAGCGATTCCATCAAAACTGCGCCCATCAATCGTTCAGCCGGAAACTGGCGGCAGAGCTTGGCCAAGCCGAACTCGCTAATCTTCCCTTGCGCCACGAGAATCACGATGGCGACCCCTGGAACAAACGCCAGTTCGTGCACTTGTGGCGATTCACACCCGGTGAGGTCCAACAAGACCCAGGCGTAGCGACCACGAATGGCCGTGAGAGTCTGCTCGATCGCGCCCACCGGATTCGAATTGTCCGGCCACACCGGCGTGATCAAGTCAACCGACTCCGCGAGGCTCGACACGAGCACGCGTCCCCGGGAAACGTCTTGACACCAACCATCCCGGGATGCGACCAATCCCACAGTTGCGCCGATCGCCGCGAGCGCATTCGCCAAAAGTCGAGGTACGCCATCGCACGTCGCGGAAGCCGGCACGGGCCACAGACCGAGAGTTGTGTGCTCGGAGTGGCGGAGACGCCGTGCGAGTCCCAGGTACGACGGCTGGATAGCCGCGTCCTCCTCGGCTCCCGTGGTCTCGCGTGCGCTCCGGTGGAGTCCCATGCGACCGGCAATATACCGCTGCCCGGTCAGGGCTCCATGCTATTCTCGCTGCCGCTAATGGCGAGGAATCTCCGACGCACCCTGTTCGCAGCCGTCGTCATGCTGGCATCTGCCGCGTCGCATTCGGTGCAAGCCGAGTTGGGCTATCACGTCGCGGCATCCGCCTCGGTAGGCGCCAGTGACAACCCTCGCGCACTTCCCGATCAGTCAACCATCAAGGCCGACGGATTTGTGACCGCGGAGGGCCATCTGGAGTTGAATCACATCGGCCGTGTGACTGAAGAGCACCTCACCTACGGAATCATGGGTACAACGTGGTTTCGAGGGACAGAGGGATCGGGGCAGACCCACACGTTGAGATTATCGAGTCAGTTTCAAGTCGGGCCGGAAGGCAGGCTCACTCTCTTCGCCGGAGGCATGTTGGCGAAGATGTCGATGATCGACGCGGCGGCGCCGAACGATTCGCAAACCAGCGGGCCTCGCCCGGCCGGTGATCAGACGTTCGTCGTGATCGACGCCGGCGAAACGCTGGCTTCTCCGATCGGTGGGTCCTGGCGAGTGGACCAAGATCTCGATGGCAGTTTGTATCGGCCCCTTGGCAGTCAGTCCGGCACCATCGAGAACAAGAGCGCCACTCTGCACGCCGACCTAAATCACACGTGGGCTCGCGATTGGGCGGGGTTGCGAACTCGACTGGGAGCGGTGACCTCGAGTGGTAGCTCGGCCCAGGCGGGGCAAGCCACGCCGGTGAACTTCTCGGGCGAGTTCGCCGAGTTGACCCTTAGTTGGCAGCACGATTGGACGCCAGACTTCAGACACGTCGTCGCTGCTGGCGCTGTCGTCCTGTGGACCGATTCAGCACATTTGTCGCCGGCCGGGTTGGCGAGTCTGCTTTGGCACCGCACCGGGTACGAAATCGAGCTGCGAGCGACGAGCAGCGCGGACGCCAACGTCCTCCTCGGCGCTGCGTTGAAACGCGATTTGGTGGGCCTACGGGGCACGCTCCCCATCGATCGACTCGAGTTGCTGCGGGTAAATGTCGCCGCCGACCTTGAGCACGATTCCACGGAGGGCGCGCCGGCCGGGACCGGTGGCTCGGCCAACGTCCTCTATGTTCACGGCGGAATTCAGTGGAGGCCTGGCGACATGTTTGTGTTCAGCCTCGACTATAGCTTCCGCGACCAACGTGCCTCGGCCAATGCCGCCAACAGCTCGGCCAACGGAACGGCTGGCGCCTCGCCATTCTTCACGTTTCGGCGACAGGCGGTCATGTTGACCGTGGGGATGCAGTATCCGCCGACCCAAGCGCTCCGATGACCTGGCACTCGAATATCGCCGGCCGTGGGCCGGGAAGCCGACCGAGCGATAGGCGGCGGGCCTAAAAAGTATCGAGGTGGTGGGGTGAAGCGCGTCGGTCGACGTGGTAAAAGCTGGCTTGCCCCACGATGAGCTTCCGATCTCATTTTTCTTGTCACCCATGGACCCGGTCGGCCGAGCTACCGTATTGCTCGCCGACCCCGCAGGGACGGCGCCGAGCTTCGCAGTGGTCGGAGCTCCGACCAGGCGGACCAGAATGGACCGCGAGGTAACTCTATGAGCGATGCACGACGATATTGCTGGGAAGTCACGGTCGATGGATTCGGCGGGAAGCCGTCCACGAATGTACGGGTGAAGGAACGCGCCGCCGTCGGACGCGACGACGACAACGACATCAGCTTCCGCGACACGATGATGTCTCGCCGTCATGCGGAGTTCCAGGAAAGGGGTTCTTCCCTCTACCTGACGGATTTGAGCAGCACCAACGGAACCTACGTGAACGATGTTCGCATCCAGAAAGAGACCGCGATCCATGACGGCGATATCGTATGCGTGGGCCAAACGTCGCTGATTTGCCATAGGATCGAGGTTTCTCAGGCGACCGAGGACGAGATGGCCCACGGCGTGGTGAGAAGCGTCGTCAAACGCGAGCTGACCATGCGGGTCATGCAAACAGTGGTGGATGTCTCCGACCTGGCCCAAGAGGACCGCGGACTCGGCGTGCTTTGTCGAGCCACGAGCGCGCTGGTCCCGCATCAGCCGCTCCCGGAGCTGTTCGAGAAGGTGCTGGATGCGATTCTCGACTCGATCCCAGCCCAAAGGGCAACCATCATGTTGCTCGAGGGCGATCGTTCGACGCCGATTCCCAAGGCCACCCGAACGCGCGACGGGGCCGATCTAGGCGAGATCCAGCAGGAGATCGTCCAACGGGTCCTGGAGGGGCGGGAGGCCGTCCTTGTTCAGCGTCCCGTATTCGTGAACAACCTCGATGATGAGCCCGATGCCGAGAGCGAGGCGACTCACTCGGTGATGTGTGCACCACTATGGTCCGCCTCGGATGGCCCGAAGGGAACGGGCCGCGTGTTGGGGCTCATCTACCTCGACAGCCCAAAGGACCGCCCGCCATTGACCGACCGCGATCTTCACGTGCTGATCATGCTGGCGAACATCACGGCCACCAAGGTCGAAAATGCCGGTCTTGTCGAGGAAACCCAGGAAAGGCGCCGTATTGAGGAAGACATGCGTCTGGCCGCATCCATTCAGGCCGACCTGCTGCCGCGGACCTCACCCGTCCTTCCGGGCTACCGTGTGTGCGGAATGACAGAGCCATGCCGCTTCGTGGGCGGTGACTACTTCGATTTCGAATACGACGGCCAAACCTTTTACCTGGCGCTGGCAGACGTGTCGGGAAAGGGCTCCGGCGCGGCGATGTTGATGGTGGCGTTACGGGCGACAGTTCGGGCGCATTGGCGCGACGGCTCGCTCACCGAAGCCACGGCTCGAATCAACCGGACCTTTCATCAGACCGTACCGCCGGACAAGTACGCCACTCTCTTCCTCGCTCGCCTCGACCCGGCGAGCGGGCGACTTGACTATGTCAACGCCGGACACAATCTACCCCTGCTCGTCCGCCCCGACGGGCAGTGGCATCAGCTGAAAACCGGGGGCACGATGGTCGGAGCATTTCCAGACGCGACGTACCAACAAGAAAGTGTCGTGTTGGAACCGAGAGACTGCTTGCTCGTGTTCTCCGATGGAATCAGCGATGCGTGGGACAACCACGAAGTCGCTGACCAGCATCTGGTGCGACTCGCGCTTGAGCGTCGCAGCGGCGACGTGACCACGCTACGTTCGGAGATATTCAAAGCCGCCGAGAAGTCCAGCGATGATCGAACGCTAATCGTGGTGGAGCGCCTGCCGGAAAGCACTGGCAGTCGGACGACGCGACTGGCGACGGTCGCTCGGAGATAGCCCGTGGATCCCACGGCGTCGCCGGATTCGCGGTGGTCTGGCTCGCTGGGGTCAAGCTCTACCTCATGTCGAAAGGACTCTAGGTTTTCCAGGTGACCCTCTGCGTGCCGGTGATAAACCGCCAAAGTCCCGCCACGGCAGCTGCGTTGAGCACCACAAAAGTCCGTGCGAGGCTTCCTGCACGACCGACCCGGCTACCAAACAGAGCCGCCACGTAAAACGCGATCTGCGCTCCCAGCAGAGCACCGACCCGATGCCCAGGCTGTCCCGTCGCGGTTCCCAATACGCACACAACCGGCAGGGTCACGAGCAGCCAAGGACAGATAAGCCGAGCAACCTTGTGAGAGATGGTCTCGAACCACGACGGATTCACCACGGGCAGAAGCAGCCGAGGCATCCACCAGAACAGCTGATAATTGCCCGCCAGGGTCCTGACCTTGCGACTGAACTCGCGCTCGTCTGAAAATGCTCGATCGCGCGCGATGGCATCCTCGGCCAATAGCACGCGCAACCTGCGAAGGCGCAGCTGCATGGGAATCCACAAATCGTCGAGAATCAGGTCCGTCGGCAACAGACCGAGGTCGATCTTACGAAGCGCGGACAGGGGTCCGGTCATGCCGGTCACGCTACCGAGCCGTGATTCCTGTTTGCGAATCCAGTTCTCGTATCGCCAGTACATGCCGCTGCCGGCCGCACCCTCGAGAACGAGGTTCCCAGTCACGCACCCAACGCCTGGAGCGGACAACAGACGGAGCAGCGCGCGGAGGGATCCTCGATCGACGAGCTGGCGGGCATCGGTGATCACGAGGACCTCACCGAGGGCCTCCTCGCGCATACGATTGAGTCCGGTCGGCTTGCCCTTACGAACCTCGCACCGCAACAGGCGAACCCTCGCATCGCGCTCGGACCAGCCCGACACCACACCATCTGTGCCATCGGTGCAACCGTCCGAGTAAACCAGTATTTCCATCTTCTCGGCCGGGTAGTCCAGTGCCGCCAGGCTGCCCAGCTTCGCGTCGATGTAGGGTTCGCAGTTGTAGGCGGCCACGCAGATACTTACCGTCGGCTCCCATCTGGCGTCGGGCTCTGGACGCCACGGCCAACGTCGTGCCAGAAGAACAAGCAACGCGGGATAGCCGAAGTAGGTGTAGGCCAAGAAGGCGACCGACGCCCACGCCACCCAAAGTGTAAGGCTCAACGCCCCGTCCTCCTCAGGACTGCTAAGGGAGTCTGCACCAGGATCCAAAGCTCAAGTCGCAGGAAGGAGAAGAAGTCCTCTATTGCAGCAACGTAGGCAAAGTCGTAAAGCGCTTTGATACGCATGTCGTCGGCAAGCGCGCCCTCCGCTTCGTCGAGCTTGAACGGATTCGTGAGCGAGCTTACGAAGGTCTCAATCTTGCTCCCGGGAAGCGGCCGACCCGTGTATCCCAGCGTCACTTGGGCCAAGCCGGTGAGCCCCGGTCTAACGCCACGCATTCTCTCCTCGAAGAAGGGAATTGCCAGTGCGAGGTTGGAGATCAGCTCCGGCCGTTCCGGGCGGGGACCGACGAAGCTCATGTCCCCCCGCAATATATTCCACAGCTGAGGAATCTCGTCCAGCCTCGTGCGTCGAAGGAACCCTCCGATCCGCGTTACACGCGTGTCGCCCACTGACGCCACGACGGCCCCGATGCCCGCCTCCGCGTTGGGTCGCATGGTGCGGAACTTGTACATTTCGAACTCTTCGAACCGGAAGCGGTTATTCGAGTCGGGGTCACGGCCGATCAATCGGCCGGCACGGCGCTGCCGAAAGAAGACATCACCAGGGGAATCCAAGTAGATCGCAGCGGCGATTACGGGGTATACTGGGAGAGTTAGAGCAAGACCAACGCTTGCGGCAACAAGGTCAAATGCCCGCTTGGCAATACGAACTGACGTCCTCACGGTGGAGTAAGTCCTCTGGCGGAGTTCGCCAGTGCTTCGGCAGCAATGATTGAGTACACGCGCACGAAAGGCTGCAACGTGATCTGCCTGGAGGTGCCTGGCAAGCTCGAGTGCAGAGACATGGCTCTGCGAACAATCTCTGCCGCCTGCAAGTTAGTCATGCCCAAGGCCAGTGCACGTGGATCCCGCCAGGCCGACGCCATCTCGCACATCGTGTCGGCGGTGGGCGAAGCATACAACAACATCGTCTTGCATGGCTACGCAGGCCGAGAGCCGGGTACGATCCAAATTCATATCGAGAACTGTCGCGAGTGGATGCGGGTGATGATTAAGGATACGGGAACGAGCTTTGACCCGGCGCAGGCAAAGCCGCCTGATTTGGAGGCACTTCCCGAGTCGGGCCTGGGCATATTTATCATGCGTTCCTTCGTGGATGAAATGACTTATGTTCCCGGGACTGATGGTTCTCCCAACGTTCTGATGTTATTCAAACGCCTTGACGAAATCCCTCCCAGCGCTATCAATACGCATCGCCCTGCGTGATAGCTAGCCGGGCGAAAGCTTAGCCGGCGGCTGGCCTGCGAGTATCATGTTCTTCAATCTCAACACACAAGGGCTGGTGTGCACTCTCCGCATCGAGGGCGAGCTCGACGCCGTATCCGTCGTGGAGCTCAGACCGGTGATTGACCGAATTGGCGCCGAGCGTCCGCCCAGAGTCGAGGTCGATCTGGCCCGGCTGCGCCTAATCGACAGCTCGGGGGTGGGCGCGATCGTTGCGCTATTCAAGGCTGTCCGATCCTACGATGGATCGATGACGGTCGTGGGTGTCCGCGACCAGCCACTGGCCATCTTCAAGCTGTTGCGGCTGGATCGTGTCTTTGTCCGCGACGTGGCTTGACGCAGAGCCTAGCCTCTATTCCTCCGTCCGTCGGCAGGTAAGGCACATGGCGTTGCACGTTCGCTGCCACCCTGTCGTCACTTTGGGCCTGGCGTTGATGGTGGCGTTGGGAGTGTTCGGCCTTCAGGCACGACGACGCCCGATGTACGAGGCGGAAGTCGGTTTGCTCATCACAGAGGGAACCTTCGCGGCTGACGGCAGACCTCGGCCACGCGGAGAGCTGCGAGCCTTCCTGACTCGAGAAATATTCACACCGGAGCATCTGGATTCTCTGATCGACAAGCACCGGTTGGTGCAAATGCTTCGGACCGGCGGCCGGGATGGCGCGCGCGCGCGGCTGCGCAAACTTATCGAGGTCGACACCTCGCACGACTACTTCGAAGGCTACCGCGATCAGGCTGACCCGCCCCGCTCGGCCCGAGTGCACATTTCATTTTCTGCGCCAGATCCCGAGCTCGCGCTCGAGGTCGCTGAGGATATCGGTAAAATCGTGGCCAAGACACAAACCCAACACGTGACGGAGATTGCGAACGCCCGCGTCGATGCGATGCGCATCCTGGCTGAGAAGGCCGCTGGACGGGCGCTCGATCTTGAGGAACAGCTGCTCCGCGCCAGACAAGACGTGGGGGATCAACGGGACATAAGGTCCCGCGACCTGCTTGAGCAGCTCGCGGCAATCGTCGAATCGGCGCAGGCAGCAGCTAGGCAGAGCGAGGCAAACCTGGTGGACGCGCAGCTGCGAGTACACGCCATCCGCGAACTAGACGATTTGGTCCAGGTGGTTAGTTCCAGCGCGCCGCTGTGGCAGAGGATGACCCGCGCTGAGCGAATGCTGCGTCAGGCTATCTTGGCGATGGTGGTGGGAATCCTGGCGGCGGTTGTCTTGGTCGGCGCCTTTGATCCCACGGTTGTCGATGAACAGGACATTCGACGCTCCGGGATGGTTCTGGTCGGCAGAGTGCCGATCCTCCGCGGGCAACTGCCGCACGCTGATGTATAGTTGGCAGTCGTGCCCTCGGTTCAGCCAGCATCCCCGTTTGATCTCGGCCTCTTCGGGCATCTGATCAGCCGAGCCCTGAGGACAATTACCTTCTACCTCCTTCTGCTGGTCGGGGGCGGCATCACCGGTGCGTTGGCGTTGCGCAGCGTTCCCGTCTACCAATCTGAAGCGGTGCTGCTTTACCAAGACCGGGCCACAGCCAATCCTGTGGCGCTGCAGCGAGGTGACGTCCCATCGCCTCGGAGGATCGGTCTCGCACTGCAGGAAATGCTATTTTCCCACACGCTGCTCGAAAAACTGATCAAGGAATTCAATCTATACGGGAAGGCGGTGGAGCGCTTTGGACTGGTCGCGGCCGTCGACCAGATGCAAAAGAAGGATCTCCATTTCGCCACCCGTGAGGGCTATACATTTCGCATATCGTACGATTCCACGTCTCCGGAAACCGCTCAGAAGGTGACGGCGCGAGCTACCGAGCTTCTGATCGAAACCCACGTCGGAGCCCGCGTCGACGAGGTCAAAGACACGGAACGCTTCCTCAGTGATGAGAAGCAACGAGTCGAGAAGGAGCTACGAGAGCGCGAATCTGAGCTCTCGCTGTTCCTGACCAAGAATCCCGAGGTGGTCGACGTCGGCACCGGTCGGAGTGCGGCGACCGATATGGACGACGGATCCGCGGGCGACACGGCATCACTCGGCTTCGAGATGCAGGCGCTTCAGTTGCGGGAGCGACTGGCCCAACTCCGTGAGCAGCCTGCGACGGCGACGCTGGGGCAGCCGGGATCGCCCACGCATAGGCTGAGCGATGCTCAAGTCCAGGCCGAGATTGAGCTCGCCTCTGCCCAGCGCGAGTTGGCCGAGAAGCGAATGCAGTTCACCGAGGAGTATCCCGACGTCAAGCGCGCCTTGCTGAGAGCGGAGAGTGCGAAGGCTCGACTGCGGCATCTCGAAAGCGGGGGCTCGGCTCCGACACCCACCCCGGTGGCCGGGGCACAAGCCGCCGAGGCCCCGGCAGCGGCAGGAAGGGCTTTCCCCGCTGAGACCGAAAATGGTGAAGCCCGCATGCTTCAGCAGCAAATCGAGCTGCTCGAGAAACAGATGCGCGCCTCCCGTTCCCATGGTCGCCGGCCTCAACCCCGCTCGGCCGCCGCGGCAGATCCGAACCAGCTCGGTCGACTCCGCGCCCAGTACGTCGAGTTGGATCGGCAGGCCCGTGAGAGCCGTGAGCACCTCGCGCTGCTGGGGGACCGCAAGTTCCAGGCCGAAATGCAGGCGCTGTTTGCGAGTCAGGCCAAGCGCTCCGATCTGGTCGTGGTGGACCCGGCCTTCAAGCCGGTTACCCCGTTGCGCTCGGCTCGCACCAAGGTGATAGGAATTGGCGCGGTGATTTCGGTCTTGCTCGCCTTGTCGGTTGGATTGCTTATCGCGATCCGCGACGACCGGATCCGGCGCCCGGCAGATCTGCGACGCTTCGATCTCCCACCGCTGCTTTGCGAAGTGCCACCGCCCTAGTCCATCAGCACTAAGCCTGCCACCATCTCAGCGGAAATCTGGGCCAGCGCGCGCTTGATGGTGCGACTGTGCGTGACTCCGGAACGGGCCACCATCACCACGGCATCCACCGCGTCGTGGATAACAGGGACGTCGCAGCCGGTGAGAATGGCGGGGCCGTCGATCACCACGTAGTCATAGGCCAGTCGCCAGCGGGCAACAGAGGCTGAGAAACTTGGGCCGTGCAGGGCAGCGTGTTCCCGATCGGCGCTGGGAGAAACCGCAAGGAGGTGTAGTCCGGCGGCCTTGATCTCGGTGGTTGCCCAGGGTGCATCAAGCTGCTCCCTGTGGGCGGCCAGCTGAGAAATGAGGCAGGTCGTTGGCTCGAAACCAAACATCTCTGCCAGACTTGGATGGCGCAGGTTGGCTTCGACCAACAGCACCTTGTGGCGTCCTGATTCGGCCATGGCCAACGCCAGATTGCTGGCGCAGGTGCTCTTCCCTTCCGAGTCCTCCGCGCTCGTTACTAGAATCACCGCTGGATTGCGCTGCTCGGCCAGGCGCCGCCGAAGCGCCCGAAAGGCGGCCGCGCGGGCACCGCTGTCTCTGTCCAACAGCGGAAGTTGCGAGATGTCTCCGTCCGGATGAATGGACTGCTCCACCCTGGCCTGCGCGGGAACCAACGCGGCATAGCCGGCTCCGGTCGGACGTCGCACCAGCTCGGTGCCTTCGGCGGGTCGGGGCACGCCGCTGGCGGGTGTCGCAAAATGCACGACGAGGGCCGCGCTCGACGACTGGACACTCGAGCCCGGGCCCGCGAACGAACCTCGCTCCGAAGGCGACCTCCACTCCTGGACATCCGCTCCCAGCTGTGCGGCAGACGGTGTCCGCTGCGATGCCACGCCCCTCTCGTGTGTTACTCGTCGTGACGTCGCAGCGTTGCCCATGGACACCGCGGGTGGCATGCCGGCTGCAACTACGATAGTCCGTACCTCCGACGAAGCCTTGACCCCATCGGGTGAATCTCGTCGCGCCGGGCCAGCGGGCGTGCGTGCCGGAGCCACGATCGCTAGCTCGGCCGCTGCAGCTCGAACCGCGGCTAGCCCTGATGCAGGTGTCCCCGGCGTCAGGACCAGGGTAGGAGCCGCGCCGGGCGCAGAAGGCGCCGCCCCCAACGGAGGGGACACTGGGAGCGTGGTCAACAGCATGGTCTGCTGCACGTTCACCGTGCGCCTCGCCGGCGTGGACGGCGGGGATGCCGATGACTGGGAAGTCCTAACCGCCGTGGTCCTTTGGCTGTCCCCGGATCCAGGGACCTGCGAACCGGTCCGGACCTTGCCACCCGAGGTCGAGTCCTCTGAGGCGTCCGCTGGTACAAGGATGTCTGGTGTTCTGGGATCAGCCATGATGCGATATGCCGTCTATCTGGGTCTTCTCGGGGTGGTGCCTCCCTTGCCTTCCTTTCGGCGAGCGCGATTGGCTAGACTGACGTTCCACGTGCCGGCTAGTATACCCTGTTCCAGCCGTCCCTTGCTGCCAGAGCGCGGCGATTGGGTATGCGGCACCCGCTGTCCAACGCACGGTGCGATGGAATCGGCAATGGCAGAACTGGGAGGTCCATCGTTCGCCTCCGGCATCGTCTCTGGGGATGTCATAGCCTTCCTGCGGGTAGCCAACGAGTCCACCGAGAAAGGGTCTCGAACTGCAAGCCGGACCGACGAACATCGGCGATGATCGATGGCAGGGCAGCCGCCGTGTGGAGCTCATCGTCGTGCAGAAGAACCACATCGCCGCCCCGGAGTGGCCTGGCCTTGAACCAATCGGTCAGCCGCTCGCTCGAAGGCTGTTCAAAATCCCGCGGGTCCACGTTCCACAGCACGATTGACTGGCCCAAGACCCACAGGCCGACGAAGTCCAGCGCACGCAGTTTACCGTGAGGCGGCCGATAGAAACGGACTGGCTGGCCCAGAATCGACTTCAGGATTTGGTTTGATTTCCGCACCTCTTGCACCACCGCCCATGAGGTTTGGGGCCGATGCGAGTAGGAATGGTGCCCGACCGTGTGCCCCTCTGCCCCGATTCTCTTGACGACGTCCGGAAACCGCTCGGCATGGAGTCCGAGCACGAAAAACGTGGCGTGTACGCCCTCGTGCGCCAGGATGTCGAGAATTCTTGGCGTCCGTTCAGGATGGGGTCCGTCATCGAAAGTCAAACACACCGACTGCGCGGTACGTGGGCCTTCCGTCATGAACATCGATCGCGGCAACGCCGTCGCCAGAGCCCGTCGGGCCATCTGCCGGAGGATATTGGGCGAGCTTTCCGTATGTTCGGTGGAATTCACGGCTACGGCGAAGCTACTATACGACATGGTCCGCGAAGTACCATATTCCGGGCCTCTCGCCTGTTCCCCTGCGCCGGATTCGAGTATGGTTTCCGCGCGATGGTAATTGCTCACGTCGTTGCGTCCTTTCAGGTCGGTGGCCAAGAGGCCATGGTTCTGGAGTTGGCCACCCGGCAGCGCGTGAAGGGACACCGGGTGATCGCAGTCACTCTCGAAAAATCCCCGCCCGGACCGTTACAAGAGGCATTCACGCTGGCAGGAATCGAGACGCTGCAGATTTCGCGATTGGGGCCGAGGTTCGACTTCACACTGCCGATTCGGCTGGCGCTCGCTCTCCGCCGTCGCGCGGTTGAAGTGGTACACGTGCATAACCACAGTCCGTATGTGTATGGCACCGTGGCTGGGAGCCTGCTTCGCTGCACTGTGATTGCGACACGGCACGGTTCGAACGAGCGCTACGGATCGCCACTGTGGCTGCGTCGCCAACTCTCCCGTTGGGTGGATAGCTACGTCGCCGTCTCGACGGAGATCGCGGAAAATGCGCGTTCACACGGATTGGCTACGGAGCCCAAGCTCACGGTGATCGACAACGGAATCGATCTGGAGAAGTACACGCCTCGGCCGGAATGGCGTCGCGAGGTTCGCGCGGAATTCGGGGTCTCCGACACCGCCCGGGTGATCGGCATCGTTGGCCGCTTGGTGGAGGTGAAAAACGTGGGCCTCTTGCTGCGCAGTTGTCTCCCGCACCTCGGCGCCGAAACCCAACTTTTCATCGTCGGGGATGGGCCGGAGCGCAATGCTCTGGAGTCGGCGGCGACTCAGCACCCCAACGGAGGTTTCGCCCGGTTCTTGGGACAGCGAAAGGATGTTGCGCGACTACTCAATGGCATCGACCTGTTCGCCTTGTCGTCGAAAATCGAAGGGCATCCCCTCGCGGTGATCGAAGCAATGGCCACCGGGCTGCCGGTCCTTGCGCCGAAAGTCGGAGGTATTCCCGACATGGTGGAGGATGGCCGGACCGGCTTTCTGGCCGGGCTCGTGGGATCAGCCTATGCCGAGCGTCTAACAGACGCACTCAGCCAGTCCGCGTCCTGGCCGGCCATGGGTCAAGCCGGGCGCGCAGTGGCAGCCGAACGGTTCTCCTCGGAAACCATGGCCGAACGGTACCTCGCGCTGTATGAACAGGCTCGGCGGCATCGCCACGCGTCCTGATTTCTCGGACGGAAGCCTATTGACATGGATCTCTACCGGCGCATTTTTTCCCGATTCCTGTATCCGGCCTGGGAAACGGGCCTGCGGCGCAGACCGACCCTGCAGCACCTCGCCTATCTGGAAAAGACCCAGTGGTTGCCGCTGGCCGAGCTGGAGGCGATCCAGGCCAAGGGACTGACACGCCTGCTCCGGCACGCCTACACCAACGTGCCATACTACCGACGGAAATTTGACCAGGCAGGCATTGACCCTGGCGACATACGCTGTGCGGCGGATCTGGCGAAGTTGCCGCTCCTCGACCGCGAGGAAGCACGTGAAAGCTTCGCCGCTCGAACGGCCACCGCCGGACCGCAAGTCGAGGTGCGAAAGCAGACCAGCGGCAGCTCGGGCAGCCCTCTGATGTTCGGCTACGAGCGAGAATCCGAATACTGGCGCCACGCAGTCAAGATGCGAGGATACGGGTGGGCGGGATCGCACCTCGGTCAACGCACGCTCTACTATTGGGGAGCAGCGCCGCAGGTTGCCGGCAAGTCGACATCGTTGGCATCGCGATTCAACGCCGCCAAGGTCAATCTCGATCGTGCTCTCCGCCGGGAGCACTACGTCGATTGCGGCCGTCGTGGCCCAGAAGAGCTCGCCGCCGTCGTGCAAACGATTCGACGGGAAAAGCCCGAAGTGATCGTTTGCTATGCTCAGGCCGGCGCCGACTTGGCCCGCTATGTCGTCGAGCGCGGGCTGCGGGACTGGGGTACCATTCCGGTGATCTGCGGCGCAGAGCGCGTCCTACCGACCGACCGTGTGGTCTTGGAGCAAGCCTTCGGACCGGCTGTGTTCGAGACCTACGGATGCCGCGAGGTGATGCTAATCGCGACCGAGTGCCCCGCCCACCAGGGCCTTCACACTTCCATGGAAACGCTAGTGGTCGAGGTCGTGGTACGTGAGCGGGATGGCCGGACACGCGAGGCGAAAACCGGCGAGACTGGCGAGGTGGTCATCACCGATTTGACGAATCTGGCGATGCCGTTTATCCGCTACGCGAATGGAGATCTGGCGGTGGTCGGCGAAACAAGCACATGTTCTTGCGGCCGCGCCCACCCGCGACTGAAATCGATCGAAGGTCGCGTGGCCGAAACGCTCACCGACGCGAGCGGTGCGCGGGTGAATGGCCTGGTGTTCAACGTGGTCATCGCGTACCTCGCCCACGCGATCCGCGAGTTCCAAGTCGTACAGCATTGCGATCGCTCAGTGATCCTGCGCATCGTGCCCACGCCGAAGTACGACGGACAGGTTGAACAGACGCTACGCCAGACGTGGGAAAAGTATTTGGCGGGCGTGCCCATCACCCTCGAGCTGGTTCCCGAAATTCCGATTGCGGCCAGCGGCAAGCGAAAGGTCGTGGTGGTAGAACCCTAGCCTCCGCTCAAGCGGCGAGCAGCGTTCCCTCCGGCGACAATCACGAAGCCTTGAGCTCGGACATGAGTATGGTCATGCTTTCGTCGGTCACGAAACCATGCGAGGCATTCGGGATCACGGTTGTTCGGATTCTCCAGCGGCTGAATTGCTCTTGCCAACCCCTGAACTCTTCGATTCCGGGGTCGCGATCGCCGTAGATGATCTTGACGTCGATTCGCCTGCCGGCAGAGGCCAAGCCGTCGAGGAGGGGCTTGTTCAGTCTTCCGTCGTCGGCCACGCCGCCTCCCCTCTTGCGGAACACCTTCGCCCTCACCATCCGAAGGATCTGACGGTAGTCGCTCTTGCCAGAAAACAGGCGTGACCAAGCGCTCACCGAAAACAACTTGTGCTTGTAAAGCGCGAGATATTCCTTCGATTGCGCCTTGGACATCCCCGTCGCTTCCGTGCTTTCCCCGACGAGGGGAGGCGAGATAAGTAGAAGCCGGGATATCTTCTTGCTCTTCTCGGTGGCGTAGACCGCGGTCAAAGCCCCGCCACAATGGCCGATGAGCACCACCTCCCGCAGGCCGCAACACTTTGCGAAGTAGTCAACAGCTTCGAGCGTATCGTCGACCAGACTACCTCGTTTGATGAAACTGACGAATTCGTCATAAGGCCCCGAAAACAGGTCGCCCTCACTCTCACCGATGCCACTGTGGTCAAAGAGAAAGACGGGATAACCGAGCTGCTGAAACTCTGTAGCAACCTGAACTGACAGCCGATGAACTGCCGTCAGCCCCAAGACAATTCCCGGCAGATAGAGAATGCCAGTCTTATGCCGAGGCGGGGCGTCCGATGCGGTTGGGGCGTCAGGTTCGAACAATATTCCCTTGACCCGCAGGCCCCTCTGGTTGGCGAACGACACTGTCTTGCGATTCATGGCTTCCTTGCCGCAATCACTGCCGAGCCAACAGGCCCAAGGTGGTATCCACGAGCTCTTTGGCTTCGTGCTCGAGGAATTTGATGTGATCCCAGGCCACCTTCACGTTGGTGCAGACGATGGGTTTCAGCTCGGCGAGAAACGGCGTCTTGACGACGGTGCTCCGGCGCCAGAACACCAAGGCCAACTTTTCGCAGTCGCCGCGCCCAAGGGCGCGAGCCTGCCGAAGCTCGTCGACCGCTGCTGTGCTCAACGCGTAGCCATTCACGAGAATTCGTCCCTCGCGGCCGAGCTTCTCCAGCAGTTCACTGGGGCTGAAGCGGACTTCACCAAAGGTCATGATCTGATCGACGGCCGTCGACTTGATGAACTCCATCACATACGCCGCCGGATCAATGACCGGCTCCCAAAGGATGACCTGCCTGTATTGGCTCCGAACCGCCGCTTGAGCCGCCAAATAGGCGCCGTAGCGGAGGCCAAGGAGAGAGACCTGCCGCGCGGCCCGCTCGCGGCAGAACGTCACGACCGCCTCAAGGTCCTGCATGGCCTGCGCCGGGCTGAAGTCCTCGCACCGGCCTTCGCTAAGGCCGGTGCCGTAGTAGTCGAAGCGGACCACATTAAAGCCCGCGGCCGCAAACTTTCGTGCCGCATTGACCAGCAGCTTCCGGGTCCGCGGCAGCTCTTCGAACAGGGGCGGAACCAACACCAGCCAGCGGGATTCCCCGCACTCAGCGAGGGAAACGTACAGCGCTTTCGTACCAAGATAGAATTCGGATTCTTGCGTCGGCGCCGCCGCTCCCATCAGGCCGCCTCCATAAGCGCCGCCCCCCAGGACAATCCGACCCCAAATCCGCACAGGACAACCTTGTCCCCCGGCTTCAGGCTACGACTGTCCAGCACCTCCTTGAGCGCAATGGGGATCGAGCTGGCAACCGTGTTCCCGATCATCTCAAGGTTGGTATAGACTTTCTCTTTGGGTAGTCCAAGCAGCCGGGTCAGCGAATCGAGCGCGGTTCGGCTGGCTTGGTGGAACACGAACAAAGCAACGTCCTCCCCTTTGAGTGCGTTGCGGGCAAGAATCTCCCGGACGTGACCGGGTATCTTGGAATTCACAAAGGACAGAATTCCCGTGCCTTCCATATTGATGTGGCAGAGCGATCGCACATTCCCGCTGCTATCGACGATGGGTTGCTCGGTCTCGGGCGTGCGGGGCCGACGCATCCCGCCGGCGGGAATGATGAACTTGTCGTAGTGAGAGCCCGCGGTACCAAAAGTCAAATCGAGCAGGCGCAAGGGTCCGGCTTCCTTCGAAAGCAGCGTTGCAGCCGCCCCATCGCCGAACAGGAGACTCGCCGATCGGTCCTGCGGGTGAATCAGTTTGGTGTAGGTGTCGCTGGTGACCAGCAAAACATTCTTGGCGAGACCCGCTGACAGGAACCCCTGCCCTATCCCCAGGCCGTAGACGTAGCCAGAACAGGCAAGGTTGTAGTCGAAGGCAATGCAAGACTCCTCGAGCCCCAGGGCTCGATGAAGAACGAACGCATTGGATGGCATCACGTAGTCTGGCGACTGGGTGCAAAAGATGAGCGCATCGATCGACGACAGCTGCGCCGGATCCGTGAACAACTTCCGACAGGCAGCCAACCCGAGATCCAGAGCTGTCTCATCGGGGGCAGCAATAAACCGGCGCCGCACGCCCGTGCTCTTGAAGGCCTTCTCGATGTTCCAGGTGGGATGCTCGCGCACTGCCTCTTCCAGAGAGAGCGATCGCTCCGGAAGGTGAAACGCAATTCGGCTAATGCTCAGCGATGATGTCGCCATATGCGCACGGGCCTCCCGGTCAACCGCCCAGCTGTTGGGCGAAATAGGCCGTGAGCGACCTTACGGTTGCTAACGGCTTATCCGAGCGGGCCGAGGCTTCCTGGGTAAATACCGACAGACGTTGACCGAAACTTTGCTCGATGCGATTTTCGATCGCAGCGCTCAGCGTCGCGTACCCAACCGAGTCGAGCTTTCCATTCTCATCAAACAAGAATGTTTCCGGGGTCTTGTCCAACTGGTCGGATTCCGGGACATCCAGGTTGTAATCGTCGATGGCGGCATAGATGCTGTCTAGGACTCTCTGAGCCGTGTCCATGGGAACCCTCATTCCGTAAGAATCTAGTGATACATTTCCATTCAGCCGTCGTCGTCAGTGGCCGAATCCTCGCTCAGCCGACCGACGGTCGCCAACATATCATCTCGGTGCCTGGATGTCACTCTGATGCGCTTCGGGCCCGAGGGTTGCAATAGACAGTTCAGGCACGGCCCGAAAACCACACGATCCAGGGTTGCCGATGCGCGCAGTGTCCGGTCATGCCCCTCTCCGCGTGGGGCGTGACCCCGAAGCCCGCCCGAGGCAGTTCTTGCGACGGCAGCGACGGGTGATCAAGAATGGCGCGATGTCGTGGAGTCGCTCCCTGACGATCAAGCTCAAGCACAGCACACCTGTGATTCGCGCCGCAAGGTTCGTGCTCGGGCTCAGAACTCGTGGTCTGGAGAAGCTAGTGTTTACTGCAACCACTGGCCGGACCGGCACACTGACTCTGACAAAGGTGCTCGAGACCGTAGATGGGTGCAAGTCACTTCATGAGCCGCACCCCATCATGAACCATGATATCCTGAAGGCAACGAATGCCGGGGACAACAGCATCGCGGACAAGGTCTATCCGATAAAATCGATCAACATCCGGCGAGCAGCCGTCGGGTACCGTTACTACGCCGAGGCGAACCGTCTCTTCGTCAAGACCTTCCTCCGCCAAGTCGTCGAAGAGTTCGGTGACCGGCTCGTGATCGACCACCGAGCGCCCACGAACGTCATTCGGATTGCTGACCGGCTCGATGCTGGTCGAAGCAGAACGCATGGACGAGCGGTTCCGAATCCTCCTGGAGCAGATGCATTTCGGGGTAGCGAAGATCTGTTTTCCGTCGCGGAGCCTGCAAATCAGAGACGACATCCATCGGCCATTTGACTCCCAACGATAAGAGTGCCGTAGTCGCCCGGCAGGAACTGTGCTGGTCACCTTCACGACGTCGTCCACAGCGGCCTTCAGCGTGGTAACGCCGAGGACGACCGATCCCGTCGTAGTTGGCAAGTGAGATGAACGGATGGGCTGTTGGCACGACGACGATCGCCCTGTCAACTTGCCCGAGGCTCCCGCCCTCGCCCTCGTCGGTCCCGCCTTGGCCTGTCGGAGCCGACTTGGCCGCCAGAAGTGCCGCCCGTGCCTGAGGACGCGCCTGTCGCTCCCCCGATCGAAGTGTCCCCAGCCCGGCGTATCACGGTTGCGGTGCGGGCGTCTCGCTCCGCCCGCGCAGCTGGCCACGGACGGCCCGGTAAGCCTGCCGAACCAGTCTTCCAACCGATCGAGGAAGACAAGCCGCAAACAAAAGGCGCGCGGTCCGGGCTTGCCGAGGGCGGGTCATGAGCGACCTCAGCAGATCACGTCGCGCGGCACTGGTGTCGCCGGCGTCAAGTCGACACTCGCCCACCCACGCGTATGCCTCGGCGAGAACCTCCGCTCGCATGGGTTCGGGAAGCCGTGTCGGCCGACTCGACGAGGTGAGAATCGGCTCGACGACGCGAAGGAAATTCACCGCCAGGTGGATCGCATTCGCGGGCACTGTGGCCTGGTCGGCTCGCCCGCGTTGGTAGCGTATGGAGGAAACGTCCAAGTACCCAACCGGGCCGTTCTGGCAGGTCCGGAGGTGATACTCGTAGTCTTCTCCGGCGAAACGCAGATCTTCACGGAATTCGCCGACGGCTTCGGCCCTTGCCCGAGTCAGGACGACGGTCGACGTGTGGACCAAGTTGCCCGTGACCATCTCATCACTGATGTCGCCAAAATAGAAGCGCCGGCCCGGACAAATCTCGCTGGCCGAGGGCGCGAGGCTTTCGAGCGACTCGCTGGCGTCGAACAGGTCGTCGGCGGTGGCAAACCAGCGATACGCCGAATACATTCGCCGTAGATAGGCTTCACTCATCACGGCGCCACCCGGATCGACGGCCAGCATATCCGTCCAAGTCATCCCCAAATCGCGGTGAGCACGCAGGCAGGCGATCTGAAGCTCAAGTTTCCAGGGCACCCATTCGTCGTCCGAATCCAGCAAGGCGATGTACGCGCCCCGGGCACGCGCCAACCCCGTGTTTCGGGCACCCGAGATTCCAGTGTTGTCCTGACGGAAATACCGCACCCGTTGGTCGCCGCCGTACCGCCGTGCAACGACCTCGGATGTCCCGTCGGACGATCCGTCGTCAATGAGGATGACTTCGACATCTCTGTAGGTCTGGGCAAGTACACTGTCCACCGCACGCTGGATGCAGTACGCTCGGTTGAACGTCGGCACCACCACAGACACAAGGCTCCCACTTACCATAGCAACTTGAGCCTGCCACGCTCATTTCGAGAAGCTATCGTGGCCACGTTTCGGGACGTTAGCACGGTTCGGCTGCCAGGCAACGCCGGCCTCCGTGCGTCCCGGACGCTCGCCTGCGCCGGAATCTTAGGGTAAGGTTCGCTCGCTTCATGTTTCAGCACTTCGATGCACAAAAAGCTGCGCTCGTTTCCGCCGGGGGAGTGCTTTGACCGATCAGATGGATCGTGCGCTTTCTGCATCCGTGATTGCTGGTCTGGGCGAGCTGGAGGCTCTGCAAGATGAGTGGGCTGAGCTGTTGGCGGCCAGCGCAACCGACACCCCAATGCTTGGCCCGGCCTGGCTGCTGGCTTGGTGGCACACGTTTGGATCGCTCGATGGGCGAAAGCTGCGGATCTGGGTGTTCCGAGCCAACGGCCGCTTGGTGGGTTTGGTGCCCATGCATTTGCGTTGGTTCTGGCACTGGGGCGTGCTGCCGATGCGTCGTCTCGAACTTCTCGGCAGCGGCGAGCAAGAGAAGGACGAAATCGTGTCTGAGTACCTGGCCCCCATCGCGGCCGTCGGATACGAGGACGCCGTCGTGGATGCGTTCGTGAAATGCCTGGCCGCGGACCCGTCGGGTTGGCACGAGATTCTTCTGTCACAGTTGGCGGCCGAAGCCCCGACGGTGGCGGCCCTCGATCCCGCCTTCCGCGCCGCGGGCTGGTCGTGCGAGGTGCGTATCCAAGCTCATTGTCCGTTCATTAAGCTCCCCGCGCGTTGGGGCGATTATCTTTCGTCCCTGGAGTCCGCCAATCGCTACTTCGTAAATCGAACGCAACGCGATTTCGCCGCGTGGGCCGGCGACGCCTGGCGGGTGGAACGCGTCACCACGAAGGCCGACTTGGAGCGCGGGCGTGAGATACTTCGACGGCTACACCAGCAACGTTGGGAGAATGCGGGCGAGCCCGGCGTCTTCTCGTCATCGTTGTTTTCCCAGTTTCACAACCGCGTCTTGCCGCGGCTGTTGGACGAAAAGGCACTGGATCTCTGCTGGCTCTCGGTACGCGATCGTCCGGTGGCAGTTGCCTACAACATTATCTGGCGCAATCGGGTCTTCTTCTACCAGGGCGGGAGAGCCACCGATGTGCCGAAGCAGGTGCGGCCGGGAATCGTGCTTCACCTCGAAGCCATCAAGCACTCCATTGCCGAAGGCCGCCAGGAATACGACTTTCTGGCGGGAGACGTTCGCTATAAGACTCAGCTCGCGACGAGCACGCGGACCCTCGTCGGCATGCGAATCGTACGCCCCAGCCTGGCAGAAGCCGTGCGCCGGTTGCTGGAGACAGGACGCACTTTCCTTCGGGAAGCTCGGCAATCTCGCAAATCGGCGGGCTAGCCATCGCGGGCGGCGCTGGCGACCCGCTGGTCAAACCACGATCGTCGCCCCCAACTGATAAGGCCCTAGGGCGGATCTATCCCGCGCGGCCTGCCAGGCGTCGGAAGTTCGGCCTCTGTGCCCTGAAGTGACGCTTGAGATTCAAGATGGGCCGCTCGAACCCGATGTGGAAAAGCATCGCGAGCATCAGGAGCAGAACGGCGCCAAGAACAAAATATGCCGTCTGGACGGCGATGTACTGCCATTGATTCAGGGGCGCCACCATCCGCGTCAGAAACAGCCGATCAAGGGCCATGTCGAGGGGGTGGTGGAACAGGTAGATGGCGTAGCTGTGCTTGCCGAACATGCGAAACGGCGACCAACCAAGCGCCTTGCCTATCCATCCCGAAGCGCGGGCGTTGTCGCGCACTGCGAGCAAGATCAGATAGGCCGACGCGATGGCGAGGACGGTGTGCCCCACGGTCATGGTAACCGGATTCCTTCGGGAATATCCGCCACTAAAGGCCCCGGCGACCACCAGCAGCGCGGGCACCACGTAACCCCAGCGTCGAATGAAGCCTAACCCCGTGGCCAGCGCCGCGCGATTCCGGACGAGGATCGCCGTGAGAGCCCCGATCACCAATGCATCCATACGCGCGACCGTAAACTCGTAAGCGTACTCCAGGTTCTTGCCTGCCAACACGATCCACGTGCGGGTGGCCAGCGCCGCCCCCACCGCAACCGTGGCTCCCAAGACCACCGTGCGCTGCCGAACCGCGAACACCAGCGGTGGCCAAAGCAAGTAGAATTGCTCTTCGACCGACAAAGACCAACAGGGGGCCAAGGCACTGACGCCTCCGCCAGCGAGCGATGCCCAGTTGGCCAGATACAGCCAGTACCAAGACTGGCGTCCCAACCCGGCCGAAAATTCAGGCGGCAGGGTTACGAGTCGGGGAAGCACGCAGAAGAGGACTGTGAGCAGGAGGTAGTACGGAGGAAAGATCCGCAGGGCGCGGCGGGCGAAGAAGCTCGACCACCGATTGGTTGCATCGCGCGTTTCCAGCAGAATGCCCGTGATTAGGAAACCCGAGAGCACGAAGAACAGTTGAACGCCCACCCACCCGACCTCCGGCACCGCGAGCAAGCGCCGGACCCACGGGCTTACGTTGGAGTGGTCGAGGATCAGTTGGTGCGCCAGCACTGCCAGAATGGCTAGACCTCGCACGCCATCCAGCGCCGGAATCGGCCGCCGCAGCGATTCCTGCCAGCGGCCGAAATCCAGCTGCGACCCTGCCTGAGTTTGAATATTCATCGTCTAACTGTTCTGGGCGCTGTCTCTCCTTACCTCGCCCGGCCAGGCGTCGGCAATGGACGGCTGACGGATCGTGCCGAGACTCGCGCAAGAACGATTGGCCCGTCCCATCGCGCGTCGATCGCTGACGCATGATGATAAAGTCGCGGCGCACAAATGGATGCTTGAGGGACATGCGGAATCCGCGCTACAATACACCGAATTAGATGCAGAATCCGCAGCGCACGCAGCTGGTATCCGTGGCGATCCCTTCCTACAACTCCGCGCACTTCATCACCGAGACTCTCGAGAGCATTTTCGCCCAGACCTACTCCTCCATCGAGATTATCGTCGTCGACGATGGATCCAGCGACGGCACCGCCGAGGCTCTCAAGCCGTACATGGATCGCATCGTTTACCATCGACAACCGAACGGCGGGCTCGCGGCAGCTCGCAATGCGGCTCTGCGCCTGGCGCGTGGCGAATTCATCGCCTGGTGTGACGCCGACGATCTGTGCGAGCCCGACCGTATCGCCATCCAGGCCGCCTATCTTTGCCACAACGAACAGGTCGTAGCCGTTGGCTCAAACTTCTCCGCCTTCGAAACCGGCAAGGGAATATTCGACCCGTCACATGCGGCGAGCTACTACTCGGAGCTGGCGGAAAACGGGTTCGCAGGACTGTTCCCCAACGTCGAAGACTTCGATGGCCGAGGCGTGGCGTGGCTGGAGCAGCCGCTGAGCCCCAGTCGAAGAGTCTATTGGGGTAACGTCTGGAAGCGGCTCTTGCTCGGCAATTTCATGCACCCGCCGACGATGATGATTCGCACCAGCGCCTGCGCGCGCACAGGCTGGCTTGCCGAGGACGTGAAGACGAACGAGGATTGGGAGTACATCACGCGCCTTTCCAGGCTGGGCCCCGTCGCTTCAATCGACGCCCCCTTGCTGCGATATCGGCGTCACCCGAACCAAATGTCGGGAAACTCCGCCATGGGCGCGCTTAGTTGCATTCGCGTGTTCGAAGGTCATCGGCGACTGTGCGGCGACGATGCCGAGATGGTGCGCCAGATCGATGTCCGGTTGGCCAGGACACATGCGGTGGCCTCGTACCGGTTGGCCGAGGGAGAACGACGAAAGGCCTTGAAACATCTCCTTGCCGCCGTAGGCATCGCACCTGGTGAATCGCGCTTCTTCTTTCACCTGGCGCGAATTGTCGTTCCGCACAGGGGCGTGCAGCTACTTAAGTCCCTGCGTCGCCGGTACGGATCGTGCGGCGATGCTCATCGTCGCCAGAGTAAGCCCGCATAGCGAACCGCCGTCGATCCGGCGCTGCGCCCCGACCGGCGTCGTGGGGCTAGACAGAGGTGCCGCGAAGGCGACCTAACGCGCAGAGCCAATCGCTCCCGCTATTGCCACCCTCTCGATGGCGAATTGCAGGTTGGATGCCGAGTCATTCTCCCCGACGCCTATCCGACGCAGCTCGAGGGGATTCGCGCTGGGCTGGTGGTTGACGCCCGGGACGAAGGTGAAAGCGGCTCGGTAACCGCAGCTCCGGGCGGCCTCGATGGTATCCGGCGAGTACGCGTACCGGCCACCGACGGGGTAAGCCAAGATGCTTACTTCCTCACCCAGCTCTGCCTCGAGGACACGCTTCGCGGTGGCGAGATCGGTACGCTGCTCCGCCGCCGTCAAATGACTCAGGATTGGATGGGTGTGGCTATGGGAGCCGATGTCCATCCCGTTTTGCCGCAGGGAGCGGACCTGGTCCCAGGTCATGAACAAGTCGGCGCCTTCCGACGCATCCACCGTCAAACCAGTTGCGCCGCGCAACTGGCCGAGCTTCTCGTCGATGGGCGAGGTAGATCGCTTGAAAACCCGCAAGACCTGGCGGCAAAACTGGGCGCGCGGCTGGTCGACTATCACGTCGCGCAACCAGGGAACGGTGGCTATTTGCCCAGGTGTGATTCGCCCCGCCTGCCAGACAACCTCATCCCACCACGGCGGATGGGGGCTACCGACGAAGCTCGTGGTGACGAAAAACACCGCGGACGTGCCGGCGGCATGCAGCACTGGGAATGCTCGGGTGAAGTTGTCGCGATACCCGTCGTCGAGGGTAACCATGGCCGTCGGTCGGGCAGGTGTGGTCCCGGCTTCGATCATCGCCAACAGCGAGGACACGCCGATGACCTCGAATCGGGATCGAATGAGGTCGACGTGCTCGGCGAAGCGCTCTTCCGTGCAGGAGAAGACATCGGGATCAAGCCCAGCGGTCGAGGGGTCTCCGATGCGATGGTAGTTGAACACATAGAGCCCCGGAGACAACTTTCGCCACAAATAGGACGTGATGCCGGAAACTCGGCAGATTTCTCGGAGCAGATCGATTCGCCCCATCTAAAGCGTACGGTACCAGCTCCTCGACGAAATTCAATGACACTGACGAACTGGGCGGCACCGCGCCGCGGATATCGTGAGCCCTCGCTGGTCATCGCGCCGCCCGTCCCCTTGGACGACCGGCTCCTAGACCCGTTCGCGCCTGGTTCCACCCTCGCGAACTCGCTCACGCGACCCGGATCGGACGGCGCGGAAACAAGCGTGCTTCCAGTCGCTGACGCAAGCGAAGCGCGGGCTTCTCAACGACATAGTAGGAGGTTGCAGCCAACGCGAAGGCAAGAATCAGGTTGAGCGGGAAAGCGGTAAATGCGCTATGCGGGTCCCTTCGATTAAGAAGGGGTTGTTGCCAGAGATAAATCGAGTAACTCCACACGCCGATCAAAGCCACGACCCTTGCGTTGAGAATCGACGACACCACACCTCGTGAGCTCCTCGTGACGCGTTCGACGAAGACGGCAATCAATAGATTCTGGGCCGACATGCACAACGTAACATCGAGCTTCGCGTACCGTTCCAGCCAACCGATTACCAGCAACATCGGCACGATCAAAAGGTACGCGGGCGAGTCGACGATGCGTCGGTAGACCCGATGGTCGAGCAAGCGTGGGCGTACGATCGCCAGAAGGCATCCCATCGCTATCGAGTCCGCGGTGGTAAAGAAGGTCTCGCCGATACCCGCGCTCTGGGCGGGCAGCAAACGGAGCGTGGCAAATCGCCAGATCGGAGCGACCAAAATGTACGCCACCAGTAGCGGAACGCGGCGGCGCCGAGCTACTCGATAGAGGAAAGGCCAAAGAAGATAGAACTGTTCCTCGACCGCGAGCGACCAGGTGTGTCCGAGGTACCAGGCGCGGTCGTGGTGATAGTTCATGGTGTACGTGGCCGCATGCAAGACGTCGCCGGGGCGCAAGGAGATCCGTCCCATCGCCGCGAAGAGCGCTACCACCGCGATGTAGACGTAGAACGGCGGAAAGATGCGGAGGGTCCGCCGGAAATAGAAACGACGCAGGCTCACCGTCCCGGTTCGTCGTTCCTCGTCGATGAGTAGCGAGGTGATGAGAAATCCCGAGATGACGAAGAAGATACGCACGCCCATCGACGCCAAGGGAATTGGTCGAAGGGTCGCGGCGACGACCGCCGGGAAGTTTTGCGTCCCAGCCAAGTGTCCCAGGAGAACGAACGAAATAGAGAACGCTCTTAGGCCGTCCAACCCGCGAATACGTGCACCCGCGGATTCCGGAGCGGAGCTGGCCGGCTTTTCCTGCTCGGGTCTGTCGACGGGAAATGCCACGACCCGACGGTCGGACAAGGCATGCAGGAAGGTGGCCCGAGAAACGTGACCTGACCAATCCTGGCTCTCTCTCATCTTCCGCCTCCCACTGGGTGGGCTGCATAATGAAGATGCAGAGCGAGCCCATTGGATTCATGGATATTTGGTAAGGGCGAAGGTGATGCCGGAGGGATTGTCGAGGGCGCGTATGGTGACTAAGTCCGCATCGTGGTCGCCGTCGGAGGGGAACGGCCCGCATTTCAGCGTGGTCGTCCGGGGACGAGCCCACGCTGACCGTCGTGAAGGAAGCGGCACCCACCCCAACGTGGCCCTCGTATTATTCGCCAGAGAGGTGTACTCAAGCGGTCGGCGCCTGGTCTGGCACCGGGGCAGACGCCGGAGAAACCGCGCGCAGCAAGCGACGGAAAGTCGCTCTCAGCGACCGCGGCAGAAGACTCTCGGCCTGGAGCATCCGCTCCACATCGTTCTCGTCAACCACGCGTGCGAGCCGCAGGAACAGACCGTACGCGAAGAAGCCGAGTGGCGGCCCGACGATGACGGCCGCGATATCGGGCAGCAAGCGCACCGCTGCGGCGACCAGAGCGGTCATCCCCAAAACGGCGCCCGCCACGCGCAAAACGAACTTCGGCGAGATACGGAACGAATGGCGGTGCGCGAGGATAATGACAGCCGTGGTGGAAATGGCTTGGCCCAGCCCATTCGCCAGGGCGCCGCCCATCGCGGCATAGGCGCGCACAAGAAAGTAGTCCAGGATCAAGGTTCCCATCCCCGCGATCACGCTGACGACCACGAGACGTCGCTGACCGCCGGCGGCAATGACCAACGAGCTGGCCGGATCGGACAGGGGCCCGAACATGCTGAGCGAGGCCGCAAGCATGAGAACCGGCGCCGCTTGGAGGTAGCGCACGCCATAGAGAAGCCGCAACAGCGGGCCGGACAGCATGGCCAAGCCGAAACACGCCGGCAGCACCAGCAGCACTGCGTAGCGCCAGTAGACCTGGGCCACATGGACCCCAGCCCTCGCGTCTCGCCCGCGCTCGGCATAGACGCTGACGCCCGCGGCGCGGGAAAAAGGTCCGACCAGCTGTCCGGGCATCAAGCTAAGGCCGAAGGCCACCGCGAAGTACGCCACCTGATCCAGCGAGCAATAGCGCTTGAGGAAGAACATCTCCGAGCGGTTCCACACGACCAACGTCAGAAGGGTCAGAACGGTCGACTCGGCGGCAAAAGAGCCAATGATCTTACCTAAGCCGGGCGGCAGCGCGGGCTTGCTTCCAAGCGGCGACGGGTCCGTCCCCATGTCCGCTAAATAGCGGGGCAGACGAGCGGCAGTCAGTTTCCACCGCACCAAGCAATCACATGTGCGCGACGCCAGGTGGGCGGCGGCAAGCCCAATCAGTCCCCAACCCAACGCCACCGTGAGGATCATCCCCGCGGTATGCACCAGCGCGGACAAAACGGATGCGACCACGTTCGGACGAACTTCCTGCACGGAGTTATTGACGGCGGTCGCCATGGACATGGCACCCCCGGGCAGGATTGCGATCATGGTGAGGGATGCAAAGGCGCAGTCACTCGACGGCATGCCCCACCGAGCCAGGGCGAGACCTCCAAGCGCGAGCAGCGAAAGGATGCCGATCTGGTACCGGGAACACGTCCGGAGCACGGCCCGGAAGAGATCCGGGCGTTGCTTTCCCGCCGCGTCTGCCAAGTGCTTCCGCGCTGCCAGCTGCAGCCCCCCGCCGCCTAACGCCATCATCGCCGTCGATAGCCACATGACATAGCTGAAGGAACCGAGCTTCGTCGGCCCCATGGCCCGGGCGACGATGATCGAGGCGACCGGCGGGATGATCACGTCGACCAGCATGTCGAGCCCGCTCCAAAGGCTATTTCGTGCAACCGTACGTGCAAGCGACATGCGTGTTAAGGGCGGGAACCTTAGCACCCCTTGAGCCACCGTCGAACGATTCCGGACAATTGGGGCAATTCCCGCATGAAGCGATGCGAGTTGGCGCGGCGGAGATCTCGCCGCATGCGCTACGGCGGACGCCCGCGGGCGCCGCGGTTCGGGTCGGGTAGTCTGATGGGCATGCGACTTCGGATTGGTTGCACTCGCGCGCAGAAGACTCCGGAAGGTCACGAACGCGGGACGAGAGCCCTGGCGTGTTGGTATAGTCGGACCAGGGCTCGGCAACACATGTCTGGCGAGCGCAGCAGCAGGCGTATGGAGAGGGGTGCCGCTGGCAGCTTCTCCAGCGTCTCGCGCGCGGCGGAAAAGTCCTCGGTTAGGATTCGTGCCTTCAGTAGCTTGAGGCGCTTCTCGGCCATCGTTTGGCGGTAGAGGTCGCCGTGGCGCGCGAGGAACTCGGCATCACCTCCGTAGGTACTCTCGAGGACCTCGATCTGGCAGCGGAGCCTGATCATCGGAGAGAGTCCCGTGAGGCGGTTGGTCGCGAACTCCGTCTGTTGCGTGCTCTCCATGTCGATGTACGCCGCTTTTCCGCGACTCGAGAGCCGGATGAAGCAGTGCAAGTCTTCGTAAAATTCGCGAACCTCGCCATAGCGAAGCGCATCGCCCGCCGCTTCACGCCGAACCATCAACGTGTCCGTCAATATGTACAGGCCGGTGAGCTGCCAGCGATAGAGATCCCCTACGTACGCGTCGGCGTCGCACCCGGCGACGCGGCTCGGAGCGCCGAACATTTCGCGAAATGACCGAGGGTCGTGCTCCCAGTGCCGCAAGTAATGTTCTTCCACCGTGCGATTCGCCTTCACAACGCGGAAGTCGGTAAAGCTGAAGAGCACGTCGGGTCGCGCTTCCATGAAGGCACGTCGCCCGGCGAGCGTTCCTGGCAACCATTCGTCATCGGAATCGAGGAAGGCCACCAGGTCTCCGTGCGCGTGCGCGATCCCCAGATTGCGCGCCGGTCCGGCACCGCGGTGCTGACCGCAAACATAGGTGACTCGGTCGCCGAACGAATCCACGACCGCACGCGTATCGTCAGTGGACCCGTCGTCGACGACGATTAGCTCGTCGCCGGGCCCCATCTGCGCCAGCGCAGATCGTATCGCCCCGCCCAGGAGAAGGCCGCGATTATAGGTGGGTATGATGACAGAAAGTGAGGCGGTCAACGGAACTCCTATCCTAGTGATAACGTCGCCATGATCATATCAGAACGAGTTCTCGCACCCTACACGACTTCCATGAGAGCGGGATCCATGGTCCCTCGCCCCCAGATCTGCCTATAGTAGCGCAAGAAACGCACGAGGCGCGCCCCGGGATCATCGAGATTCCACAGATCCTTGCGGATGCCTTCACTCGTCATGAACAGGTGCCGAGCACACCACGTGTCGATTGCGACGGGATCGCTTCCGGCCACCATGGTATTTGCCTTGATGGCGGATGCGGCGTCGAGGCGAACGTCCTTTTCGTTGTCCCACGGCCCCGCTGGTGTCACACCGATCCACTCGGCCACCGACAGGATGAGATCGGGCGTGCGGACCTTGGCTGCAAAATGCGCCAACGGGCCCGCCATGCGCCAAATGGCGCCCGGCACGCCAAAATAGTGAACGGATTGGTAGCCGCGCGCCAGCGGATGGGTGCCAAGCTGGCCTGCACTCATGTCGACAATCCCCATAGCGGACTTGCAAGCCGCCGTGATGCCGGTCGCTCCGTGCTCATTGACAGTGGTCATGTTGATGAAGGTCAGTTTCCGATCGGCAAGAGCAACCAACTTGCCGCCGTCGCGGCGGAAGAGGCCGTCACGCAGGTCAATCACGATCCCGCTCCTAGGCGAGGTGAAGCGCGGCCACGTCAAGGGCGTCCGGGCTTCGTCCACCAAACTTCGCATCAATGAGAAGGTCTCGGCGAAGTCCCAGTGGTACCCATCGCGATCCTCGCCGGCAGCAATCGGTCCACGGTTGTCGCCGCCGTATACGCCAAAGGCGTGGCCGGCATCATGCCAACCCGAGTCCGCAAGAGCACTTGGACCTGCGTCGATAAGTCCGACCGCAGACACGGGCGCATTTCGTCCGGAAAAATGCGGCAGCAAATCGCCCATGCAATGCCATCCCGGAACATCAACATTGCGCTCGCTGGGTCGCGTCCAGGCACGCGACAGACCGGATCCATTGGCGAGCCGGAAGTGTGTGTTCTCGAACAACACCACCTCTCCCTTGAACCCAGGTCGTTCGAGCACCTGCTCCACCAACCGCTTCACAGCTGCCACATTGGTCATGCCTTGGTTCCACCATTGCGCACTCACCTTGACGATGACGATATCTTCCTCACCGACATACCGGCCGATACCCCCGAGCTTGTCCAGCACGGCATCGACGTTGGCGGCCGGGGAGCCACCGTGTGACACCGCCAGGCGGCAGCGATCCTTGACGGGGTCATGCGGCAGGAGGGGAGGGCTAGCGTTGAACTCGGCGAGACGCGTCCAGAGCGACAATCTCGCCCACAGCGACCGCCGGAAAAGATATGAAGCACTACCTAGACCCGCGATCACGGCCGCGAACGCGGCCTTCATCCAGTTTCGTCGGGCCCCTTGCGTTGGGTCCACCATGGGAGCGACAATAGCCCAAACGAGATGAGTTACCACGTGCGAGTGGCAGACCCCGCAACAGCAAGATCGGATCTGTGCGCGCTGTGGACTCGCAACCTCGAGGCCTGTCGCGCCCCTCAGCGCCGGCTAGATTGGTTTTACCTGGAAAACCCCGCTGGACGCGGCGTGGTCCACCTCCTTGAGCGCGACGGTTTGGAGGCGGCAGGACCTGTCGGTTGCATGGGCATTGGCACGCGTACCTACCTCTGCAATGGCCGCACCGTGTCCGTGGCCCTGCTGGGCGATCTAGCGGTTGACCAGAAGCACAGGGCGCTCGGACCGGCTTTGCTCCTTCAGCGTGCCACGCGCACCCACGCCCAGGAACATTTTTCGCTCTCGCTTGGCTATCCCAACGCCAAAGCGTTGCCGACCGTGCTTCGCACTGGCTTTCGCGAACTCGGCCCCATGGTGCGCTTCGCGGTGCCGTTGCGATTCCACACGTACGTGAGGCGGCGCATGTCCGAACCAGTGGCCACCGCGGCTGCGGTCGTGTTGGACGCAGCCATCATTCTGCGCTTGTCGCCCGCTTTCTTCGCCTCGGTGGCGTCGTTTCGCCTCGAGAATCTAGCGGCGCCAGACGCACGATTCGACGAACTGTGGCACCGGGCACGGGCCTCGTTTTCTCATGTCGCCGAACGTTCAGCCGCGTTCCTGCATTGGCGATTCCTACGCAAGCCCGATCCCGGCACCCACCGATTCTTCGCCATCACACGACGGCGTACACGTGCTGTCGTGGCTTACGCCGTGGTCGAGAGCGAAGGCCGGACAGCGCACCTGCGCGACCTCTTTGGCGACTCCCCGAAGAGCATCGCGGCTCTCCTGGATCGACTGCTGCCGACGCTGTGTTTTGAAGGCCATGTATCCGCTTCCTTCGCGTTTCTCGGTGCTCCGTGGCTCATCGACCTGCTCACCAAGAGACGCTTCTCCCCTCGCGATAGGCGAACGGTAGTGATGGACTGGGGAAAGGATGCACCCGCCACGCCAGAGACTCTGTTGGACCGCACGGCCTGGTTTCTGACCGAAGCCGATGAAGATGCCTGAACCGCAACGACCGCGTCCCCTAGTGCCTCGACCGCAGCGTAATGCAATCAGCTGGCGCCGTGGATTTCGCGCGATGGCTAGGCGCGAGGAGGGCGAATACTCGACGTCTCATGATTGATCTCATCGCGTCAGGAGGGCAGCAGACCAAGCAGCGTCTGCGAGGAGGAGCTTTTCGAAGCCTCGCCAGAGCGTCTGCCAGCCTGGGTCTCCGTTGTTCTTGAGGTG
>Ga0265314_10000590_pt1 | contig 45642 bp, 38 predicted proteins | sample 4126metaG_FD_203106 | JGI IMG/M metagenome (GOLD analysis project Ga0265314, IMG submission 203106) | Rhizosphere microbial communities from Carex aquatilis grown in University of Washington, Seatle, WA, United States - 4-1-26 metaG | ecosystem: Host-associated > Plants > Roots > Rhizosphere >... | reverse complement strand
CTCCGCATAGGCGTAGGGCGCTGTCGTTGATGGCAGCGCCCTTTGCAGGCCTGAGCACGAAGCTGCAAGGCCGACCGGCCCTCGAGGAGGGTCCGTCTGTACGCCTCATCTGCTCTCAAGGAGCGAGGCACAAAAATCATCCTCCTAATCGCGCACGACGTCAAGAAAAACCGCATGAATACGCACTCATCCGTATTGCGTCGCACAATTGCGCGATGTCAATGACAAGCGCCGAAAACACGTTTCAGTCGGAAAAAATGCAGAGCACCGCCGATCTTCTTTCCGCTCGCGTGCCGCGTTACACGAGCTATCCCACCGCGCCGCATTTTCATGCCGGCGTGACGGGCGAAATATTCCGCGGTTGGCTTTCAGCGCTGCCACAGGGCATGCCGCTCTCGCTCTACCTGCACGTGCCGTTCTGCGACACGCTGTGCTGGTTCTGCGGCTGCCATACCAAAGTCGTGAATCATTACACGCCGGTCGCCGCCTATCTCGAACTGATGTTCAAGGAGATCGAGACCACCGGCGCGATCGTCGGCCGCGGTCATCCGGTGACGCATATCCATTGGGGCGGCGGTTCGCCGACCATGCTGTCGCCGGACGACGTGCGCAAAACGGCGGCGGCGCTGGCCTCGCATTTCGAGATTGCGCCGGGCGCGGAGTTCGCGGTGGAGATCGATCCGCGCGGCCTTAAGGACGAGATGGTTGCGGCGCTGGCCGCAGCGGGCGTCAACCGCGCCAGCGTCGGCGTGCAGGATTGCGACGACAAGGTTCAGCGCGCCATCAATCGCATCCAGCCGTTCGAGGAAACCCGCGCGGCGGTGGAGCGATTGCGTGCGGCAGGAATCAACGCGCTCAACATCGATCTGATCTACGGCCTGCCATACCAGACACAGGCGCATGTCGCGCACACCATCGAGATGTCGCTGAGCCTGGCGCCGCAGCGTTTCGCGGTGTTCGGCTACGCCCATGTGCCGCATTTCAAGAAGCATATGCAGCTGATTGATGAGAGCGCGCTGCCGAACGCCGAGGAACGCCTCGCCCAGTTCGAGCTGGCCCACGCGATGCTGAGTTCAAGCGGCTATGTGCCCATCGGCCTCGATCATTTCGCGCGGCCGGGCGATACGCTCGCGCTGGCGCAGAAGGCGGGAACGCTGGCGCGCAATTTCCAGGGCTACACGACCGACGCGGCGCCCGCCCTGATCGGGCTGGGCGCGTCGTCGATCAGCGCCTTGCCGCAAGGCTATGCGCAGAACAAGACCGAGGTGCCGGATTATCGCGCGGCGATTCTGGCGGGCGAACCCGCCGTGGCGCGCGGCATCGCGCTGAGTGACGACGACCGCCTGCGGCGCGCGATCATCGAGCGGCTGATGTGCGATCTGGAAGTCGATCTCGATGCGGTGTCGGCGCCGTTCGGGAAATCGGCGGCGGATTTCCGCGCGGAACGCGACGCGCTTGCGCCTTTTGTGGCCCAAGGCTTCGTCGAAATCGCAGGACCACGGCTGATCGTGCCGCCCGCCGCGCGCGCCGCCGTCAGGCTGGTCGCCGCCGCTTTCGACATCTATCTTGCCAAGAGCAGCGCCGTCCACGCCGTGGCGGTATAGCAGCGTCGGCCTCGATCAGTATGCCTTTCGGAGGTGGCCATGCGTCCTTGGATTCGCGTCGTTCGTGGCTTCGTTTTGGCATTCGCCTTGGCCGGCTTCGCCGCGCCGGCGTCTGCCGCCATGACGCAAAATGATGCCCATGTCTGGGAGATGCAGGAGATCATCCTGCAGGCCCAGCACGACTACGCCAACCCCTACGCCGATGTGATGGTTTGGGTAGACCTGAAGGGTCCCGGATTCGACAAGCGCGTTTACGGTTTCTGGGACGGTGGACGCACGTTCAGAATTCGCTTCGTCGCCACGGCTCCGGGCGAATGGCGCTGGCAAACGGGTTCCAACCAGCCAACCGATGCAGGCCTCAACGCAGGCGCGGGGGCTTTGCGCGCCGTGGCGTGGACGCAAGCGGAGATTGACGCGAACACCAACCGGCGCGGCTTCGTGCATGCGACGGCGAACGGTCACGCGTTGCAGTACGCCGACGGGACGCCGTTCTTCCTGCTCGGCGACACCTGGCTGGCCGCGTCCACCTGGCGCCTGCCGATCACGGGCGGCGCGGAATCGCCTGCCGACTACGTGCCGGCGTCCGGCATCAGCTTCGAAGACGCAGTGGCTTATCGCAAGCGGCAGGGCTTCAACTCGATCAGCTTCATCGCGGCGTTCCCCAACTGGGCGGCCGACAGCAACGGCGCGACGTTTGCGGATTCGCACGGCGTCACGATCCGCAACGCCTGGGAAAAATTCGGCAGCTGGGCGCCGAACGCCAAGGTCAGTACGGCCGACGGCGCCACCACCACCGCCAAGAATATGGAAGACGAGCAGGGCAATCTCGCCTTCGCCGTCGTGCCCGATCACGACGGGATGGCCGATTTCGACCGCATCAATCCGGCCTATTTCAAGAGCCTCGACCGCAAGATGCGGCTTCTGGCCGATCAAGGTTTTGTACCGATGCTGGAGCCGGTACGGCGCGACACCGGCCCGTCCTGGAAGGCCTATTTTGATTTCAACAAATCCTATGCGCGCTACGTCGCCTATCTCGCGGCGCGCTACGGCGCTTTCAACATGATCTTCAGCGGCGTTCACCTCGACTGGATCACGAAGGACTTCGGCCTCAGCGGCGACGAGTACAATGCGGCCCTGACCGTCTGGCTGAAGACCTACGGCCCGCTGCCCTTTGGCCAGCCCGTGACGGCGCTGATCGACGGATCAACCTATCGCGTGTTCGGCCACGGCGTGCAGGCACCGTGGCTGACCATGCATACGGTCGGCAACAAGCCGCGAGCCCACGGCATCTATCCCCAGATGGAAGAGGAATTCCGGCTGGATCCGCCCTATCCCGTCGCCAACCTCGAGCCCTACTACGCAGGCTGGACTCACCAGATCAACAGCCCGGGCGGTGAAACACCGGAGCGCGGTTCCGAGCGCGACACTTATTTCGCGCGCGCCATGATGTACGGCTCGGTGTTGTCGGGAGGGCTGGCGGGCCATGTGCACGGCACCGGCGCTTACGACATGACGACGACGGGCGAGGCCAGCGGCTGGCGGCCGTATTTCTGGGATGCCCTTCGCTTCAAATCCGGCGAGCAGATGCAGTACCTGCGCCGCTTCATGCTGTCCGAAGGCAATCGCTATCAGCAACTGACGCTCGCCACGGCGGACCTGCACCCGCGCGCGAGTTCCAAAGCCGTGGCCGACGGGCTCGACGGTTGGTCGTTCCTGATGCGCACCGCCGACCGCCGGCTCGCCTTTGCGTATTTCGAACTTCACGCCGCGCGCCCGCAGATGGACGGTTTTTCGCCGCACGCCCGCTATCGCTGGACATGGTTCGATCCGACAAACGGAAGCTGGGGGCATTCAATCGCGCTCGCTGCCGACGCCAAGGGCACGCTCGCCGCGCCCGTTTTCCCGGGAGGTAAGGCACAGGCAGACAAGGATTGGGTAGCGAAGATTGTCGCGACGCGGTGAGTGCGGCGGCGCAGATTGCTAATGCATCATCGGCAAGCCGCCGCCCGACCTTCTGGGCGGCTTTGGCGCGATCCAGACGAAAGCCGCCCCTACCAGATTGACAATACCGACGGCGAGAAACGTCTGATTGGTCGCCAGCATTACGCTCTGACCCTGCACCATGAGACTGAGCAGACTAAGCGCCTTGTCCAGCCCAATGCCGCTCGCCGCCGCGGCGCCGAGCAAGGCCTGAGGGTGCTGCAATTCGCCGGCCAGCGCCGCGCCGTTTGCCATGATCGCATTGCTCCAATAGGCGACGACGATGGCGACGGAAAGGGCGCTCGCCAACGTCCGAATGAAATTGAATTGGCCGGCGCCCGCTGCGGTGTCTTCCGGCGGCAAGGAACTCACAGACATGTCCATCAGCGGAATCACGATCAACGGCATGCTGAATCCCATGACCAGTTGCGGCCACATCAACTGCCAGAAGGTCATCTGGTCGGTATAGACGATGCGCATCAGGCAAGAGGCGGCGGCGATCAAAAGCCCTACCGACACGATGGCCCTATGATCGACGCGCGTCATCGCCAAGGCGGCGATGGGCGCCGCGACGACCGAGGCAATGCCCGCGAAAGCCAAATTGTAGCCCGACCAAGTGGCGGTGTAGCCCATGCTGGTTTGCAGCCATAGCGGAACCAGCACGAAGGAGCCGAACAGCGCGCCGAAACTCAGCGCAATCACCACCTGCGAAACCGAAAATGCGCGGTTCTCATAGACACGCAAATTGACGATCGGATTTTTGTCGGTCGTTTCCCAGATGACGAAGGCAATGAGGCCGACGACGGTGACGATCAAAAGCGTGACGATGAAATCGGAGTTGAACCAGTCCTTTTCCTGGCCGTTGCCGAGCATGACCTGCAGGGCGCCGACCCAGACCACCAGCAATACCAGCCCGACATAATCCACCGATGTCTTGGTGGTGGGAAGTTCGTGCGGCGTCAAAATCTTCCAAGCGCCGAACGCGATGGCCAACGCCAGTGGCACTTTGAAGTAGAACGCCCATTCCCAGCCCAGATTGTCGCCGATCAATCCTCCCACCAGCGGGCCGACTACGGGCGCCACGATGGTCGTCAACGCCCATGCCGCTAGCGCCATGGTGGCGTGGCGCTCCGGTACGAGTTTCAACAGCAAGGTCTGCGATATCGGGATGAGCGGTCCGCCGCAGAGGCCGAGCGCAACGCGAAACACGATCAACATGCCGAGCGACGTCGCCATGCCGCACAAGAGCGAGAACAGGCCGAACCCGATAATGCAGAGCACGAACACCTTGACCGGCCCGAAACGTTCCACTAGCCAACCGGTCAGCGGCACCATGATCGCTTCGGCCACGCCGTAACCGGTAATCACCCAGGTGCCGCTGCTGGGAGAGGAAGCCAGTGCACCCGCGATATGCGGCACCAGAACATTGGCGATGGTGAGGTCGAGAATGGCCAGGAAGTTGCCCATCGCCAGGATCAGCACGATGGCGACGAGCACGATGCCCTTCGGTTCCCATTTTTCCGGCGCCGAAGGACTGGCTGCAATACTCGACATGCAAATCTATTCCATTACTTCGACACGTCGATTGCGGCGCTCATCGACAGACCGACACGCAAGGGATGTTCCGTCAGCTCGTGCGGATCGAGCGCGATGCGTACGGGGATGCGCTGCACCACCTTGATCCAATTGCCGGTCGCGTTCTGGGCCGGGATCACGGCGAAGGCAGAACCGGTGCCGCCGCCGATGCCCATGACGCGGCCATGGAACTTCACGGACGAGCCGTAGAGATCGGAGGTCAGCGTTACAGGTTGGCCGGGACGCACTTTGCCGAGCTGATTTTCTTTGAAATTCGCATCGACGTAGACCTGCGTAATCGGCACGATCGCCATGACCGGCATGCCGGCCTGCACGCGCTGACCGATCTGGACCTGGCGCTGCGCCACCAAGCCGTCGACCGGCGCGCGGATCACGGTGCGCTCGAGATTGACCTTGGCGGTATCGCGCGCGGCTTTCGCGGCCAGCACTTCCGGGTGGTTCATCACGCTGGTGCCCTGGGTCAGCGCCAGCGCCGCATCGAGCCCCGCCTTGGCGGACTGGAAATTGTTCGTCACGGCCGTCAGTTCCTCGGCCGAGACCGCACCCGATTTGACCAGGTTCACGCGCCGGTCGTAATCGAGCTTGGTGCGGCTGTAATCGGCCCGTCGTACCGCCACGGCGGCGAAATAGGTCTGCACCTTGCGGATAGTCATGCCGTAGGCGGCGTCAGCCTGGGCGTACAGCAGCTTGGCGTCTAGCGGATCGATCACCAGCAGCACGTCGCCGCGTTTCACCATTTGCGTATCGTGAACCGGAACGCTCAAGGCGGCGCCGCTGGTGAGTGGCGTCACCTCAGCCGACGAGACATTCGCATAGGCGTTGTCGGTCGAGACGTAATTCGCAGAGACGAAATACCACCATCCGCCTGCCGCGACTGCGGCGACGGCAATCGCAGAAAACAGCACTGCGAACAATCTCTGGCGCGTCAGCTGCAACCGCTGGTCCGCGGACCGCGCAGCCACGTCGTCGGCCTTGAACCAATGGACCAGCTTGAAGCCGGCGTCTTTTGCGTCGTGGAAGAAATGCGTATCGGCCATGGAAAACTCCACCGTGGAAATTCAGTTCTTTGCGACGAACCCGCCGCCCAACGCGCGCACCAGCGCGACGTCGCAGGCGAAGGCTTGGGCCTCCAAGTCCGCGACGGCGGTCCGCTGCACGAGCAGCAGGTTCTCGACCGCCAGCACATCGAGATATCGGGCCAGACCCGCGTCGTAGCGCATGTGGATGACGCGATAGGCATTCTCGCTTTCGGCCAGCGAGGCGTGTGCGTGGATCAGCTCGCCTTCCAGCGCCCGGCGGTTGGTATAGGCGTCCGCCACATCTCGAAGCGCGTTGGTCAGTGTCTTGTCGTAGAGCGCGACGGCGGCGTCGTATTTGGCGCGGCTGGCGCGGTAGATGCCGGTGTTCCTGCCGTAATCGAAAATCGGCAGATGGATCGCAGGGCCGAAGCCCGCGACCACGGACGAGCTTTTGAGAAGGAGTTTCGCATCCAGTGTTCCCAAGCCGTACAAGCCCGTCAGATCGATATTGGGATAGAAGTTCGCATTGGCTTCCTTGATGCCTTCGGCGGCGGCTTCGGCGTTGCGGCGCGCGGCGACGATGTCCGGTCGGCGCCCGATGAGATCGGCTGCCAGCGAAACGGGCAGGCCGCCCGAGCGCAGCGGATGCGCCCCAGTCGCCACGATGGAAAGCCCATAGTCCGGTCCCTTGCCGAGTAGCGCAGCAAGGCCGTGGCGCGTCCTTGCGATCAGCGCGTCGATGGCCCCAGCCTGGACCTTGGCCGCCTCGAGCTGGGCGCGCGCCTGGCTGAGCGAGGCAGAATTTTCCAGCCCTGCGTTCGTGCGCTTCTCGACGAGGTCGGAGCTCTGCTGTCGGACATGCACCGCGTCGTCGGCCATCGCCTTGTCGACGAAAAGCTGCATCAGCACGGCATAGGTCGTCGCCACGCCGGTCGAGATTTGCAGACGGGCCTCGGACTGTTCGGCCTTTGCTGCTTCCGCCGTGGAAAGAGCGGCGTCGAACGCCGCACGGTTCTTCCCGAACAGATCGAGCTGGTACTGGATGCTGGCGGTCGCCAAGGCGGCATTGTGGGTGCCCTTGGGCATGTAGGCGCTGAATGCCGCTGGGAAGCCGAGGTTTTGGGGCACCTTGACTTCCATAGCCGTGGCGTCTCCCACGATTGTCGGCCACAGCATCGCTTCCGAGATGTCGGCCATCGCCTCGGAAGCGCGCAGCCGCGCCGCCGCCATTTTGAGATCGGGCGAGTCTTTCAGCGCTTCATCGATCAGTTGGTCGAGCTGGGGATCGCCATAGGCTTTCCACCACGTATCGGTAGGCCACTCCGCCTTAGGCGCGGCGAAGCTCGTTGCCGTGGCATATTTGGCAGGCGCCTGGATTTGCGGCATCGCGCCCAGGTCGGGCGCGCAGCCCGCAAGGGCCAGAAGGGCAAGGACGGCAGCATATGCCTTGATGCCACCGTCCTTGCAGGATCCCCCTGGAGCGTGGATGGCAGGGTCGGGGGTTTGATCGATGCCATCCATTTGGAACTCGCCAGGAGAATTGAGATTTTGTTGACCCGTAGGAAACTCGAATGATGAGTAGGCCGTTAACAAATGACCGTACTGTACGGTACTGTTGTGTTGACGCCTATTTGGAGATAGGTTCGGGTAATGTCAATAAAAACCGTACGGTACGGTCGAATATTTCAGGGAAGGTAAATTGATGAGTCTTCACGCCAAGCCGAGCCGGGACGACCGCCGAGCGGCCATCCTGGAAATCGCGCGCGCGGCGTTTCTGCGCGACGGCTACGCCAACACGTCGATGTCGCAGATTGCGGCGAGCGTCGGCGGGTCGAAGGCGACGCTCTACAACTATTTCCCGTCCAAGAAGGATCTGTTCGTCGCGGTGGCCGATGAAGAAACCGCACAAATATTCACACCGCTATTCGATGTCAGCGAGATGCGAGGAGACATCCGCACGGTACTCGAGAAATTCGTCCGGCGGTTCCTCGTTCTACTGCTGTCCGACGATCTGATTGCCTTCTATCGGGTGATCGTGGCGGAATCGGCACGCTTTCCGGAAATCGGCGCGACCGCTTATGAATTCGGCATGAAGCGCGGTCTTGAGAACATGGCTGGGTATTTTACCGAGGCCATCGAAAGAGGAGAGCTTCGTCGGACAAACGCTTTGGTCGCCGCGGAGCACTTCCTGGATTTGTGCTCCGGACAGCTGCACAGGAAACGATTGTGGGCCGTTGTCTGTGACGTCAGCCAGGAAGCCATCGATACCCAAGCCAAACGTGTCGTGACGGCTTTTCTCGCAGCCTACGGCAACGACGAACTCAGCCGGGTCGCGCGCGCAGGTATCGAGATGAACTGACGAGGACATGTGAGTTGTTGAATTGGAGAAAGCTGCGGCGCCGTCCGCGTTTCTCCTCTACCAACGGGGGGTACCATGAAGTTGATATCCGTTGTTTCCGCTGCGCTGGCCGCGACGTTGAGTATTGCCGTCGCGCATGCCGCAAGCGGGCCTGAACCTGAAAAAGGCGCCTTCGGCATACTTTTTGAGAACGACTGGTTCGGCAATGCCGATCATGACTATACCAATGGCGTCGAGCTCACCTACACGACAGCCCCGCAGGATACGCCCGACTGGCTGGTCGACGCCGCGCGCAAGCTGCCTTTCTTCAGCGCGACAGGCGATGTGCGCACGCGCTATGCGCTCGGCCAGAGCATGTTCACGCCGTTAAACAAGACCTTGACGAACCCGTCGCCGACGGATCGCCCTTATGCAGGATTTCTATACGGTACAGCCGGGCTTGTCGGCGACAGCGGCACGTATCTGGACCAAGTGCAGATCACGCTCGGCGTAATCGGGCCAATGTCGCTCGCCGGAGATGCGCAGAATTGGGTACACGGCATCGTCGGCGATAAAAAAGCGAAAGGCTGGCACTATCAATTGCACAACGAGCCTGGGCTCATCATTCAGGAGGAGCGCAGCTTCAAGCTCATTCCGCCCAAATCCATCCTGGGCATGGTTTTCGATTTCGAACCGCATGTCGGCGCGGCGGTCGGCAATGTCTATGACTTCGCCAATGCCGGCGCGATGGCGCGTCTGGGTTTCAACTTGCCGGGCGACTACGGCCCGATGCGGATAGATCCCAGCATGCCCGGTTCGAATTTCTTCGAGCCGACCGGGGCGTTCAGCGCCTATGTTTTTGCCGGAGTCGATGGCCGCGCGGTCGGGCGCAATCTGTTTCTCGACGGCAACACTTGGGAGACAAGCCGCAGCGTGAAAAAGCTGAATCTGGTCTACGATTATGATCTCGGCGCAGCGATCACCTTCAGATCCATGCGGATTTCTTACACCTATGTCATCCGCAGCCGCGAATACAAGACGCAACCGGAAAAAAGCAAGTTCGGCGCAGTCGCCCTTTCGTTCCGATTCTAGCCTCGCTGTACATTCTTCGCTTTCTTGCACTCTCCCGGCAGCGCCGCCGTGACGCGCTTGACTTCGCCTGCGCCGCTTGATTTGTCTCGCGCCCGATATCGAGGCCGAAATGAACCGCGCATTCCTCTTTCCCGGACAGGGTAGCCAGGCCGTCGGCATGGGCAAAGCGCTGGCGGAAGCCTTTGCGCCGGCCCGCGACGTCTTCCAGGAAGTCGACGAAGCGCTATCGCAGAATCTATCCCGCCTGATGTGGGAAGGCCCCGAAGGCGATCTTGTTCTCACCGAAAATGCACAGCCCGCGATCATGGCCGCGAGCATGGCGATCATCCGCGTTCTGCAACGCGAAGCCGGATTGGATTTCGCGCGGCATGCGCGTCTTGTGGCGGGCCATTCGCTTGGCGAATACACCGCGCTCTGTGCGGCGGGCGCCTTCACGCTCGGCGATACGGCACGGCTGCTGAAAATTCGCGGCCGCGCCATGCAGGCGGCGGTTCCCGTCGGCGAAGGCAGCATGAGCGCGCTGCTTGGCGCCGACGTCGCACTCGCCGAGGAAGCCGCGAAGGACGCCGTGGCGCAGGCGACCGAAGCCGATCCGGTTTGCGTCGTCGCCAACGACAACGCGCCTGGGCAGATCGTGATATCGGGACGCAAGGCGACGGTCGAACGCGCCGGCGAGATCGCGAAATCGAAGGGCGTCAAGCGCGCCTTGCCGCTGGCGGTAAGCGCACCCTTCCATTGTCCGCTGATGAAGCCCGCCGCCGACGCAATGGCCGAGGCTCTGGCGGCGGTGACGATCCGTCCGCTTTCCGTCCCCCTGATCGCCAATGTCACGGCGGCCGAAACCAACGAGCCCGAATCGATTCGCCGGTTGCTTGTGGAACAAGTGACGAGCCGCGTGCGTTGGCGCGAAAGCGTGCTAGCCTTCCGCCCGGCCGGCGTGGAAATCACCGTGGAGGCCGGCGGCAACAAGGTGCTCACGGGCATGGTCAAGCGCATCGACAAGGATCTGGCGACGATCACGCTCGATACGGCAGCCGACATCGAAACTTTCGCAAGGACGCTGTGATGTTCGATCTGACAGGAAAGGTCGCGCTGGTGACGGGCGCTTCCGGTGGCATCGGCGGAGCCATCGCCAAGGCGTTGTACGGACAAGGGGCGACGGTGGTCCTTTCGGGCACTCGCGTGGCCGCGCTTGAAACCTTGCAGGCCGAACTCGGCGACCGCGCCCATCGGGCCGTTTGCGATCTTTCGGATGCCGCTTCGGTGGAAGCATTGCCGAAAGCGGCGGAAGCCGCAGCCGGTCCCATCGACATCCTGGTCAACAATGCCGGTATCACGCGCGACAATCTCTCCATGCGCATGGGAAACGAAGAGTGGGACCAGGTGATCGCGGTGAATCTCACCGCTGCCTTCCGACTGTCTCGTGCCCTGATGCGCGGCATGATGAAGAAGCGTTGGGGGCGCATCGTATCGATCACGTCGGTCGTCGGCGTCACGGGCAATCCGGGCCAGAGCAATTACGCCGCGGCCAAGGCGGGCCTTGTCGGCATGACGAAATCGATTGCCGCCGAGGTCGCCAGCCGCAACATCACCGTCAACTGCGTGGCGCCCGGATTTGTCGTCACGCCTATGACGGACGCCCTGAGGGAAGACCAGAAGAAGGCTGTGTTGCAGAGGATTACGGCCGGCCGGTTCGGCTCGCCTGATGACATCGCCGCCGCCGTGGTCTATCTCGCCAGCAACGAAGCAGGCTATGTCACCGGTCAGACTCTGCATGTCAACGGCGGGATGGCAATGATTTCGTAATTATATCAATGAGTTAATGCCTTGTAGCGGGACGGTTGGGATTATGTTACGAAACCGCCAACCCCCACTCGGCAATCTACATCGGTGAGGGCCCAAGCCGCGGGCCGAACCGGACACAGGCGCGGCGAAAAAAGCAAGGAGAGGCGTAAAAACCCATGAGCGATACTGCCGAACGCGTGAAGAAGATCGTCGTCGAGCATCTCAACGTGGATGCCGAGAAGGTCACCGACACAGCGTCGTTCATTGAAGATCTTGGCGCCGACAGCCTGGACACGGTCGAACTGGTGATGGCATTCGAAGAGGAATTCGGCATCGAAATTCCCGACGATGCGGCCGAATCCATCGTGACCGTCGGCGACGCCGTCAAGTACATCGACAAAGCGAACGCCTGATCGCATCACAGGATCCCATCCGCGATGCGTAGGGTCGTTGTCACGGGCTTGGGACTGGTCTCACCGCTTGCCAGCAACGTGGAGGAGACGTGGTCCCGTCTGCTCGCCGGACAATCCGGCGCGCGCCCGATCACGAAATTTCCCACGAACGATCTGGCGACCAAGATCGCCTGCAACGTCGTGCGCGGCGACGGCACGGGCGAGACGTTCAATCCCGATGCCTGGGTCGACGCCAAGGAACAGCGGCGCGTCGACGATTTCATCATCTACGCACTCGCCGCCGCCCAGCAGGCGGTGACGGATTCGGGATGGGAACCCAAGACCGAAGAAGAGCGCTGCCGCACGGGCGTGCTCATCGGGTCGGGCATCGGCGGGCTGACCGGCATTGCCGAAACGGCCGTGCTGATGCACGAGAAAGGGCCGCGCAAGGTCTCGCCCTTCTTCATTCCCGGCCGGCTGATCAATCTTGCCTCTGGCTATGCTTCGATCCGTTTCGGCTACAAGGGTCCGAACCACGCTGTGGTGACGGCCTGCGCCACGGGTGCGCACGCCATGGGCGACGCGGCGCGGATGATTTCGTTCGACGATGCCGACGTGATGCTCGCGGGCGGCGCGGAATCGGCAATCTGCCCGATCGGCATCGCCGGGTTCAATGCCTGCCGCGCGCTGTCGACCGCCTTCAACGACACGCCGGAAAAGGCCTCGCGGCCCTACGACAAGGATCGCGACGGCTTCGTGATGGGCGAGGGCGCCGGCATCGTCATGCTGGAAGAATACGAGCACGCCAAGGCGCGCGGCGCAAAGATCTATGCCGAAGTGAAGGGCTATGGCCTTTCCGGCGACGCCTATCACATCACAGCCCCCGCGGAAGACGGCGACGGCGGCTACCGCGCCATGGTGATGGCGCTCAAGCGGGCGGAACTGGCGCCCTCCGACATCGATTACGTCAACGCGCACGGCACCTCGACGATGGCCGACTGGATCGAGCTGACGACGGTGGAACGCCTACTTGGCAACGCGGCGTCGAAGGTATCCATGTCGTCGACCAAATCGTCGATCGGCCATCTTTTGGGCGCCGCGGGTTCGGTGGAAGCGATCTTCTGCATTCTGGCGATGCGCGACGGGATCGTGCCGCCCACCATCAACCTCGATAATCCCGAGCGGGAAACGCAGATCGATCTGGTGCCGAACAAGGCCCGGAAACGCGAGGTCAATGTCACGATGTCGAACTCCTTCGGGTTCGGCGGTACCAACGCCTGTCTGGTCTTTACCAAGCTGCACTGATCGGCGGGACAGGCTTGCGGCACGGGGCGTAAGGTTGGGGGCATGAAGAAATTCTTTGCATTGACGATCGTGCTCGCCGTTCTGCTGGCGGGCGTGGTGGAATGGGGCTTGGCGGGATTTTCCGCGCCGGGTCCGGCGGCGGCGCACGGTTCCGAAACCGTGGTTCTCATCAAGAGCGGCGTAAGGCTGCGCGGCATTGCGCAGATTCTGGGCGACAAGCACCTGATTCAGTGGCCGACGCTGTTCAGCCTCGGTGTGCGCCTGAACGGCAAGACGCCGGAACTCAAGGCGGGCGAATATGCCATTCCCAGCCACGCCAGCATGCACGACATCATGGACATCCTGGTCGCGGGCCATTCGATCGAACACAAGCTGACGGTCGCCGAGGGGCTGACCAGCCAGATGGCCTACGATCTGGTGAAAACCGATCCGGTGCTGGTGGGCGATGCAGGGCCGCTGCCGGCGGAAGGCGCGCTGCTGCCCGAGACCTATCTGTTTGCGCGCGGCACCACCCGCGCCGAGATCGTCGCCAAGATGCAAAAGGCCCAGCAAGAGCTGCTCGACGAATTGTGGGCCAAGCGGGCGCCGAACCTGCCGATCAAGTCCAAGGAAGAGGCGGTGATCCTTGCCTCCATCGTGGAGAAGGAAACCTCGGTTCCCGCCGAGCGCCCGCACATCGCCGCAGTGTTCGTCAACCGGCTGCGGCTCGGCATGAAGCTGCAGTCCGATCCCACGATCATCTACGGCATCACCAAGGGCTATCCGCTCGGCCGCCGCATCCGCCAGAGCGAGATCGAGCGGGTGACACCCTACAACACCTACGCCATCGCGGGCCTGCCGGCGCAGCCGATCTGCAATCCAGGCAAGGATTCGATCGCAGCCGTGCTCAATCCGGGCGAGACGACGGACCTCTTCTTCGTCGCCGACGGCACCGGCGGGCATGTCTTCGCCGCCACCTCCGCCGAGCAGGTCAAGAACGTCGCGAATTGGCGCAAGATCGAGCAGCAGAACGGTTCCCGTCCGCCTTCGCATTAATCGCGGGATGACATTCGCACCCCTGCGGCGCTAAGTTTCCGCTTCACTCGGAGTCGCCCATGGCATTGGTCAGCATGACGGGCTTTGCGGAGGCGCACGGCAGCCACGAGGGCGCGCGCTGGCGCTGGGAAGCCAAGAGCGTCAACGGCCGCGGCCTGGAATTGCGCCTGCGCCTGCCGCCCGGGTTCGACGGCATGGAACCGGCCGCCCGCGTCCTGGCGCAGGGGCGCTTCAAGCGCGGCAACATCCAGGTAGTCCTCACCTTCTAGACGGCGCCGAGCGCGCGCGGCTTGCGCATCGACGCGGCGGTGCTGGCGTCCGCGGTGAAGATCGCCAAGGAGATTGCCAGCGAAACCGGCCTCAGGCCGGCGAGCATCGACGGCCTGCTGGCGCTCAAGGGCGTCATCGTTCAGGACGACACTTTGGACGCCACCGCGCGCGAGCACGCCGGGCGCGACGCGGCCATTCTGGAAAGCCTGGCGGCGGCGTTCGACGCGCTGGCGCGGGCGCGGGCGGGCGAGGGCGCCAAGCTGGCAGTCCTGCTCGATGCCCAGATCGCCGAGATTGCGCGGCTGACGACGGCGGCCGGCGCGGTCGCCGTGACCCAGCCGGCGGCGCTGCGCGAAAAGCTGCGCCAGCAGATCGCCGATCTTGTGGCGCCCGGCACGGTTTCGCCCGAACGGTTGGAGCAGGAAATCGCGCTGCTCGCCGTGCGCGCCGACATCCGCGAGGAAATCGACCGGCTGGCCGCGCACGTCTCCGAAGCGAAGCGGCTGCTGTCTTCCGGCGAGGCCGTCGGGCGCAAGATCGATTTCCTGGCGCAGGAGTTCAACCGCGAAGCCAACACGCTGTGCTCGAAATCGTCCGACATCGAGCTGACGCGCATCGGCCTGGACCTCAAGGCCGTGATCGATCAATTCCGCGAACAGGCGATGAACGTCGAATGACTATCGAAATTAAACGCCGCGGCTTGATGCTGGTGCTGTCTTCGCCCTCGGGCGCGGGCAAGACGACGCTGTCGCGCCGCCTGCTGGAAAACGACGCCAACGTCGCGATGAGCATTTCCGCCACGACGCGCGCCAAGCGGCCGAACGAGATCGAGGCGCGCGACTACTTCTTCGTCAGCGACGAAAAATTCCAGCTCATGGCGGGGGCGGGCGAGTTCCTCGAACATGCGCTGGTGTTCGGCCACCATTACGGCACGCCGAAGAAACAGGTTCTGGAGGCGCTGGCCGCCGGGCGCGACGTGCTGTTCGACATCGACTGGCAGGGCACCCAGCAGCTTCGCCAGCAGGTGCGCGAAGACGTGGTCACCGTGTTCGTGCTGCCGCCCTCGCGCGAGGAGCTTGAGCGCCGCCTGCGCGCCCGCGCCCAGGACCCGGGCGACGTCGTGGCGCGCCGCATGGCCAAGGCCAACGACGAAATCAGCCATTGGGCGGAATACGACTACGTCATCGTCAACGACGATATCGTCCGCGCCCAGGCCGAGGTGGAAATGATCCTGGCCGCCGAACGGCTCAAGCGCGCCCGCCAGCCGGGGATTCCGGATTTCGTGGAAACGCTGATGCGGGGGGCGTAGGGCGGCTCGTCATCCCCGACGAGCAACTCAAGCCAGCCCTACACCGCCACCTTCAGCGGCCGCGAGACGACGCGATCCGCGGGTAACGAGATCGTCACGGTCGTGCCTTTGTCCACCTCGCTCGCCAGATGCAGCGTGCCGCCGTGCAGCTCGACAAGCTTTTTGGCATAGGGAAGACCGAGCCCGGTTCCCCCGTTCTTTCGCGCCAACGACGATTCCACCTGCTCGAACGGGACGAACACGCGTTCGATATTCTCGGGCGCAATGCCGATGCCCGTATCGCGCACCACGATTTCGACTCCGCCCCCTTTCGTCAAAGCAAGGCGCAGCTCGACCGTTCCGCCGGGGGGCGTGAATTTGACCGCGTTGGCGACGAGATTGAGCACGGCCTGAAACAACAGGCGGCGGTCGGCGAGCACGCGAACGGCGGGGGAAGACTCGCACAACACGAGCTTGACGTTCGTCCTCTCGGCAGGTTCCCGGCACATGAGGATGCAGTTCTTGAGGCACTCCACGAGGTTGCATTCCTCGATCTGAAGTTGGAGCTTGCCGGTTTCCGCCTTGGCCAGATCGAGAATGTCGTTAATGATCGCCAGAAGATGGAGGCCGGCGACGTTGATGTGGGAGACGTACTCCCCATAACGCGCGTGGCCGAGCGGCCCCAGATGCTGCCGGCTCAACATTTCGGAAAAACCGATGACGGCGTTCAGCGGCGTGCGCAGCTCGTGGCTCATATTCGCCAGAAACTCGCTTTTTGATTTGTTTGCCTTGTCTGCTTCGACGAACAGGAGGTTAAGCGTTCTGTTCTTGGCCTCGATGATCTTCTGACTGATGAAGGAACGCCGCAGATGGGAATCCTGAATATAGGCCGCAAGCAGCCCAACGCCCGCCGCGACGATGAAGAAGAAATCGTTTCTCTCCACGACCGCTTGGGGCAACGGATTGATCGCCAGCGCCACGACCTGGTAGCTCGCAAACAGGACGAGCGACACCACCGCCGAATAGCGGACATGCAACCGGATCAGAGCCGAGCAGAAAACCATCAGCATGATCAGATCGGCGTAATACATCTCGTTGAAGGGCGGCGGGATCACGGCCGTCATCGCGACGATGCCCAGGCCCGCCACAAGCATCGCGGCGGCGAGAGCGTACTGGCCGATGCAAAGGAACGCGCGGTGATAGGTTAGCGCCAAGACCGCGATCAGAACGGGGCAGACGACGGCCCCGCGCACGAACCACAGGATGTACACGCTGTTCCCGCCGATCGCGACGTCGAACGTCCCAAAGGCGGCGTAGAGCAGCGCACCCGCGACAAGAAAAGCACGCGAGAAGCCGAGCGAGCGGCCCAGCGCTTCGCGCGTGTAGGCGTTCTCCTGTTCGCGGTCGACAAACACCAGGCGCAGCCGGTCGATTCCGAATTCGGGTGCGTTGAAGACCTCGTCTGGTCGAGCGCTCGACATCGTGGGCCGTTGCGAGAATTTCCCCTGCCAACATCATGAAGCGCGTTGGTAAATATGAAAATAATGTTTGATTAAGAACTCGTTTAGAAATGCAGTCTGCGCCGCCGCGGACGCCGTCGCGCGCCGGATCGCCATGGCCAATGACGGCACCGGCCGGAATACGACTACGTTATCGCCAACGACGATATCGTCCGCGCCCAGGCCGAGGTGGAAATGATCCCGGCGCCTGAAGCGCGCCCACCAGCCGGGGATTCCGGACTTCGTCGAGACGCTGACGCGGGGGGCGTAGGGCGGCGCGCTTCCGAGTTTCTCCACTCAACTCAGTTGTTATCCCCGGCCGCGCCGCGCGGCTCGCGCGGCGAGGGGAAGGGGACCCAGGTAATCAAAGTAGCGCGGTGTCGAAGAGTATTCGTGAAATGCGTTAAGGTGTCTGACCCCGTTTCTTTGACCTAGAGACCAGAATCACATCGTTGGCGCCTGTTTCTGCGCGCGTTTTGCTCCATCCAATATCGCACGCAAAACGGACGCAGGCTCACCGTAAATTCGATATTGCCGCCCAACCTCCCCCAGACTTCGATTGAACTGATCAATACGTGTTGCAATCGCCTCTCTAAAGTGCGGCCAGTTCTCATCAGATATTGCGGCGGGCCTGGCGATCATCTTGCGATAATCAGCGGCCACCGCAGGGTGCCCCAGCGCGTCAGCGGCTCTAGCAAGTGCTTCGAGATTTACCCACAGTTCTGCGAAGCCGTATGGTTCGGCTCGTGATGCTGCATAGTTGGTGGCCAGCGTGGCGATCACAACTGCGCAAGCCTTAGCCGGTTCCATCCGTCCTCGATCTAACAGCCCCATCCCCAACATCGACAGTGCGTCGGCAGCATCGTTCACATTGTGGAACGTATCCTTCGCAGGAAAGAAACAGACCACTGTATGAACAAACCATCTTAAGCGTTTCTCAACTTCACCAAGAAATCTATCTGCCCCTTCTTGTGGGTGATCAAGAAGGGCAATGTGCACTTGAGCACAGGTGATCATCGAATCCACAACCCATTTCCGAAGCAACGTGTTCTGGAAATCGATCTTTGCGAGATTGCCGTAATGGTGAATGATGTTCTCTGATGCTTCGCAGAATTCGCGAAACGGATTTATCCACCGACGTTTCGGATCAATTGGTTCGACCTGATGTGCAACCTGTTCCAAGAGAGCTGGAATATTTGCAGAAAACGCAAGCGAATATGGCGGATAGGTTTGCATGATCCGCTTGCCAGCCTTTTCCATCGCGACCTCAAACGGGACGAGCATTTCTGCGGATGTGAGAACCTCGGTCAGAACCAGTTGGCTTTGATATCCGCGGATTTCAATGTCGTGTTTCGCGGCCAGTAATATTGCCGCCATTGCGGGATGACACGAAATGGCAAGAGGATCGTTGTATCCGGCAATGGCAATTTTGAACAAGATCTCCCGGACCTTAGTCGCAACAGCTGAAGTTTCGACCCCCTTTTCAATCGCCGAAATAACGGAACTTAGGACGTCGATGGACTGATAGACTGCATCGGCCATCTTCGCTTTAATTGCCATTTCAATGCACAATCCAACGTAGAAGCTGGGACTGTACGCGAGCGGGGTAGTTCGTCCCGCGCCCTTTGGGGCATACACCAATGTCATCGCGTGCGTAGTCATCAGTCCAAGCGTTCGAATGCAATGACGAACAACTAATTCGTTTTCGTGGGTTGCCGCATCTTGGCAAACGACCCTAATCGCTTCGTGGACAGCTTCCAAAACTCGGCTGATGTCAGTAGTGCCTGCAGAGAAAAGATTATCCCAGTCCGGCATCAGCACTATGCTGGTGCGGCGTGCATCCGCATACTCAATCCCAATGGTTTGCATGGCCGAGATAATATCGTTTACCGCTAGCGTGTCGCGCCGTGCGATTGCCTTGTGCGCGAATTCATCAAGTTGCGCGATCCAAGCGCTTAGCCCGGGAGTAATTTGCGAGGCTGCAAAAAGGACAGCGCGAATCTGTGTTTGATCACCCGATGGCGAGCCTGCGACTTGGTAGATCGCCAACATGCGTTCTGTAACCCTACTCACCAATTTTATATGGTGCCTGCATTCGCGCAGCACGAGCGCGAGCGCAGTCTGGGGAACCAGAAGATTAAGCGTCCTCACATAAAAAAATCTGAGCGCGTCAAACGACACGCCGAGCAACACGAACTGTGTGGCAACAGAGTAATTCGCGTCGAGGTCAGTATCCCATGTAGTGCCAAGCAGGATCGAGATCATGGCTGAAAATGTGAGTATCAGGAATACGAAAAGCATCGCAATATCGCGAGAATAGAGACGAAGAATTGCGGTTGAGAATGCTTCGGCAGCCTTCTGCGCCGGGATGATGGAGAGAGAAAGGACGAGCGCTAATGCGCCACCGATAATACCTGCGGAGGCGAGATGAACTGCACTAAGAGGCATGTGGGTTTGATCGACCGTCAACGCGAATCCAGATGCGACGGCCACGCCCATCACAGTCGCAAGCCCTCTCGACGCGAGCGCCCCCACGACTCGCGCGCGTTTCTTGCCCACCTGTTCAAATATGAACAAGCGCATGAACGTATGGGCGAACGCGAGCTTAGCGCGGCGCCTAAGTTGTTTCCTGAAATGACGATATCGAAGTCGAATGGATTTTATTCTTGGACGCATTTAACTTTCGCCAGAAGAGTAAGACGTCCCCTCAGTTGGTGTTCAGTGTTTGTTCTATACTGAGAAAGGCTCCATGTATACTCGCCCTGCGGCGCCTGTCACCTAAATCGCCCGCTTTGGGTCACCAGCAACGCTTAAGATCGCAATCGGGGTCGGTTCGCCGACTCAATAGTGCAAACTCCCGAATGATGTTCCCTTTGCGCATGATCGCGATGCTTGAACAATAGTAGCGAAGTCCGCTTCTGGCGCATTGCGGACATCCCTACGGACACAAACAGTGCTCTGTATACAGATGATATTGCGTCCCATTCTTCTCCATTAAATTTGCCGCGCACCCCTTGAATCTGCGGATTGTATTCCTACCTACCAACGGTACTGCATTTCGGCGCTTCGCGCGGTCGGCGCGACGGGATGGTTTGCATGTGAGTCGCGTTCGTTCGGTCTGGAGGGGCGCAAAAGGAGAGTTGGAGGATGGTGTCGGTTTGCACACAAGCGGTTGGAGATGCAGGAGAAATAGGCCAAATCGGGGATTTGAATGCACGTTTGGTGAATTTAAAAAATCGGCACCCCGGGGAGGGGGGCCCTCCCTCCCCCATCCTCTGCGCTATTCCTGAAAACAATTATCTTGCCGAAAGCGCGCAGTGCACCGCGCGAAGGCGGATTGGGGTAATCGCTCGCGGATGACCCCTCCCCAAAATTCGCTCGCTTCGCTCCCCCCACCCGCCCGCCTTCGCCCTGCGGGCTACGGCGTGGCGACCTCCCCGCAAGGGGGAGGTAAAATGAAGGACAAATTGGGTGGCCGGTTTTCTCTACAACTTCAGCACCACGCGGCCGGTGATCTTGCCCTGGCGCAGATCGTCCAGCGTGCGCGAGGCCATCGCCAGCGGGCGCGTCGCCACGGGAATGGGTTCGATCTGGCGGGCGCGGACCAGCGCCATCATCTCTTCGGCTTCGGCCAGCGTGCCGACATAGGAGCCCATGACGGTCAGCGCGCGCAGCGGGAACATCGGCAGCGGCATGCTCATGGTCCCGCCGAACAAGCCGACCACGATCACGCGCCCGCCCTTGCGCACCGCGGCGCTGGCGAACTTGAAGCTTTCTTCGGAGCCGACGAAATCCACCACCGCGAAGGCGCCGCCGCCGGTGTCCGCCACGAGTTGCTTGGCCGCGCCCGGCGTCCTGGCGTTGTAGGTCGCCGTCGCGCCCGCCATCTTCGCCGCGTCCAGGCGCCCGTCGTCGATGTCGGCGGCGATCGGGCCTCTGCCGAACAGCGCCTTGGCAAACTCGATGCCCATCGAGCCGACGCCGCCGCAGCCCAGCACGACGACCTGATCGTCTTTGCCGAGCGGTCCGACTTTGCGCATGGCGGAATAGGCGGTCAGGCCCGAGCACATATAGGCCGCGGCCAGCGCGGGCGGCGTCGCGCCGTAATCGAGCAGGTATTTGGGATGCGGCACCAGCACGTGGCTCGCATAGCCGCCGGCGACGCCCGGCGAGCAGCCGAGCTGGCGCGGACGGGCGCAAAGATTCTCTTCGCCGCGCCGGCAGGCGGGGCATGCGCCGCAGCCGATCCACGGATAAATCGCGCGCCGGTCGCTGACCTTCGCGCCCTTGGCGTCGGGGCCGAGCGCGACGATCTCGCCCTCGATCTCGTGGCCCATCGTGTGCGGCAGCGTGATCGACTTCATCTCGAGCTTGTTGCCCGCGCCGAGATCGAAGAAGCCGTCGTGGATGTGCACGTCGCTGTGGCAGACGCCGCAATGACCCACCTTGACCAGGACCTCGCTTCCTTGCGGAACCGGCGTCGGCGTTTCGATTTCCTCGAGCGGCGCGCCGAACGCAACGATGGCTTGGCTGAGCATGAGCGATCCCTTTTGCGAACCGTCACTCTCGCACGTGCAGCATCGGTGATTCAACGCATCGCGGATGCGCGACGCAGGTATAACTTACGCATTCCGTTACGTCATTTGGGACCGCTATCAATCGCGCGAAGGCGTGCCGGAATTGCTTTTTTGCAGCGCAAGACGTGTCAACGCTGTCAGTGCCGCGCCGACCAGGCGCGCGCCAGGCTCGCGAATTGTGCGACGGAAAGCTGCTCGGGCCGTTCGGTCGGATCGATGCCGGCCTCGCGCAGAAGCGCTTCCGCATCGGGTGTCAAATTCTTCAGGCTTTGGCGCAGCATCTTGCGGCGCTGGCCGAAGGACACCGCCGTCACCGCTTCAAGATCGGCAAGACGGGCCGGCGCCACGGGTTCGTCCAGCGGTTCGATGCGGATGACCGCGGACGTCACCTTCGGCGGCGGCACGAAGGCGCTGCGCGAGATGTCGAACAGGATTTTCGTCCGGCTGCGCCATTGCGCCAGGACCGACAGCCGCCCGTACACCTTGGAACCCGGCGGGGCCACGATGCGCTCGGCGACTTCGCGCTGGAACATCAGGGTCAGGCTTTGCCAGAAGGGCGGCCAGGTCCCGGCCACCAGCCATTTCACCAACAGGCTGGTGCCGACATTGTACGGAAGATTGGCGACGATGCGCACCTTCCCGTGGACGGAGTGTTCGTGCAGCAGTTTGGTTTCGTCGATCTCCATCGCGTCGGCGCAGATCGTCTCCAGCTGGCCGGGATACGCCGCGGCGATGTCCGCCAACGCCGCGAGGCAGCGCTCGTCGCGCTCCACGGCGATCACCCGCGCGGCGCCTTCCGCCAGCAGCGCCCGCGTCAATCCTCCCGGCCCCGGACCGACTTCGTAAATCGTCGCGCCCTGCGGGTCCGCGGCGCGCGCGATGCGGCGCGTGAGATTGAGATCGAGAAGGAAATTCTGGCCAAGCGATTTTTTCGCGGAAAGCCCGTGCGCGGCGATCACCGCTCGCAGCGGCGGAAGTTTATCCGGCTCTGGCATCTGCCATCTTCGCTGCGAGCCGGACGGCGGCGATCATGCTGCGCGGATCGGCAAGGCCTTTGCCGGCGATATCGAAGCCCGTGCCGTGATCGGGCGAGGTGCGCACGATGGGAAGTCCCAGCGTGACGTTCACGCCTTCCCAGAACGACAGCGTCTTGATCGGGATCAGCGCCTGGTCGTGGTACATGCAAAGCGCCGCATCGTAGCGCGCCCGCGCCTCGGCGTGGAACATCGTGTCGGATGGCAGCGGCCCGAGAACGGTTTGGCCGCGGCGCCGCAGCTCGGCGATGGCCGGCGCGATGATATCGGCCTCCTCGCGGCCCAGGACGGTGTCTTCGCCCGCATGCGGATTGAGTCCCGCGACTGCAAGGCGGGGACGGTCGACCGAGAAGTCTCGCTTCAAGGCCGCGAGCGTGATCTCGGCGGTTTCGATGATGCCCGGTATGTCGATGGCGCCCGGCACCTGCGCCAGCGGGATATGAACCGTCAGCGGCACCACACGCAATTCGTCGCTGGCCAGCATCATCACGGCACGCGGCGCGCCGGTGAGCGCTGCCAGGAAATCCGTGTGGCCTGGGAACGCAAAGCCCGTGTTCATCAACACGGCTTTGTTAATCGGCGCGGTGGCGACGGCGCCCGCTTCGCCATTCATCGCCATCTCGACGGCCAGCGATATCGCCTCCACGGTTGCGGCCGCATTGGCTGCGTCGGGCAGACCTGGTGTGCGCGTGGCGCGCGCCTTGGTCGCAATCAGCGCGTTGCGCGGAACATCGCCGCAACCGAGGAACGCCTCGGGGTCGCCGACAAGCAGCAACGGCCTTCTGCCGACGCGCCCGCCCAACTCGATGTAAGCGGCTACCGCGACTTCCGGCCCTATGCCGGCCGGTTCGCCCATGGTGAGGAGGATCGGAGCGTCCAGTCCGATCTCAGCGGACTTCAATGTCGGCATTTCGCCTCAGGTCGCGATCGTAGCGACGAGCCATGGCGCTGATCTGTTCGTTGAATAGCTGGTGCTCGACCTCGTCGCGCGAGGGCAGGATGAACTTCTGCTTCTTCACGATCGCCTTGTCGCAGCGCACGAACAATTCGACGCCTGCGGCCGACATAAACGGCGCAGCCGCTCCGCCCGGCTCAGTCTTCGCCAACACATCGCGGATCTGCTGGCTCAGATCGCTCAGCTTCATCATTCCAAGATCCTGGTACACCGAGTGCGGTATTTTCTCCGCAATTTTCGGAAGAATCTGGCAGTTGGAGATATTCTGGCGGATATTTTCGGCGAACTTGAGCGCTTGGTCCAAGAGTTCTTTTTTCGAGGTGGGAGGAACCGGCAGCAACAAGCGCGCCAGCGGCAACGACGCAGGGAGCGCAACGCTGGTTGGGTCGGCTTCCACAATTTCGGCGTCCGCAGGCTCGAGCCTCTGGCGCAGCAGAAGAATGTAATACCCGCCGGTCGAACGGATCGGCGGCGACATGTCGCCGGTTTTCATCTTCTCGAGCGCCTGATTCAGCTCCGGCGCAAGCTGGCCGTCATAGACCAAGCCGATATCGCCGCCACCGGCAGCCGACGGACTTTGACTGAACTGCCTCGCAACGGCGTTGAACGGTGCGCCGCCTTGGATCTGGGTCACCAGATTCTGCGCATCTTTAAGCACTTTTTCGTCCTGGTCGGGATTGTCCACCGGCAGGAAAATTTCCAATACGAGAAAATGCGCTTTGTTGGCACCTTCGGCCATTCTGGCCATGGCCGCGTCCACCGCTTCGGGTGTGATGTTGATGCGGCCCGCATACTGCATCTCCACGGCCTTCTGCCAGAGAATGTCCGCGGCGATCTGACCGCGCAAAGTCGCCATCGCGACCTTGCCGTGTGCGAGAACGTCTTTGAGCTGGTCCAGGGTCATATGGTTGTCGGTCACGATGCCCTGGATCTGCCTGTCGACCTCGGCCGCCGATACGGTGATGTCGTTCTTCAACGCTTCCTGGCGCCGGATCAATTCGGTTTCGAGCTTTTCCAGAATCTGCTCGCGGAGTTTTTTCATCATCTCAGGGGTGGGAGGGATGTTGTTGGTGCTCGTCACCAACGCCACGCGCTGACGAAGATCGTAGGCGGAGATCGGGTGATCGTTGACGATGGCGACAATGCCGTTCTCGTTGCGCTTGTCCTCGACCGCGACCGTCGGTGTCGCCGCAGGCCCGCTCGCGGCGGGTGCACCCCTTTGGACCAGCTGTCCTGCCGGCTTGGTGGCCGCCGCATGGGAGGCACGCGCGGGGGCAGGCGGCTGTTCCGCAGTGGCGAGTGTTGCAAAGACAGTCAGGCTCACACCCACCGCGAACGCGGTAAGGGTGGCGACAAGGACCGAATGGGTCTTAGGCAGCTTTACCAAGGCAAGTTCCCAACTACGAAGCCCCCGCCGCGACGGCCCATCCCTAACTGGCGGTATAGGATAAACAATTCCGATTGTTGTTCAAGGACGGGTATAGGAGAACACGTCCTGTGGGAAGAGGCTGAAGGGGTGAATCGGGGCGTCGGTCGTCTTCAAATTGAGATGGAGGATGACCGAAGTCGAGGGAAGCAGATCGCGATCGCTGGTATACCTGCGGCGGTAGGCGATCGAAACCCCTAGACACTCGTCCTCGTAACCGACACCGAACTCGTTATCGAGGGTCTGATCGGCGATAATGTCGCGGCGAATGGCCGCGAAAGCCTGCCAGTTCTCGTAGAAATTGACGTCCATCTGGGCGTTGACTTCTTCGCGAGCAGGGAGACCCAGCGCCGGCGCGAGCTGGACATAGCTGATCTGGGTGCTCGAACGGCCGTAGATCCCGGTAAGGTAAATTTCATTTCGCCGCACGGTGCTCGTCCCCTCATCGAAGTCGATGCGGTTGGTAAGGTCGAAATAGGGCAGGAACTTGATGCTGAAGCGCCCAACGATGTCGGACGCGGTCCCGGACAGCCCTGTGTCCGCCGCGAAGATCGGGTCGGGTTTCAGCCGGAAGGTCTGGCCCACCAGCGCCTCGACATAGCCCGACGAAAACCGGCTTTCGGCACGCAAGCCGAAATTGGCCCGGGGGCCGGTCTCAGCCAGATCGTACCCGGGCACCTGGTCGAAGCTGAAAATGTTGTTTTCGTCGATTTCCAGATTGAGGCTGTCTTCGTTCGGGATGTTCGTCGGATTGCCGCCATAGGGCGCTGCAATGAGCTGTGCGATAGGTTCCAAGATGATCGACTTGCCATTTGTGCCGGCGGCGATGAAGGGCCAGCGCCAATCGAGCGCCGCGTAAGGTAAAGCGCGACCGATGAAGTGACTGTCCGACGGCAGCGGAACCGGTGTATCGGTGTGGTAGAGGTCGCCGCGGGCGTCGAGCTGAAGCGTCCACAATTCGCCGTCGGGTGCCACGAGAGGAAGACGCCAGCGCGCCTCTGCACTCATACGCTGGTCGCTCGCTCCGATGTTGCGCGTCAGAGCAACGCTGTTCACATCGAGGCGGAACTGGCCGGCGAGCCATTTGTGCATGGGAATGTACGAATATTCGATCAGCGGCAGCGGGACGGGGAATGTCCTGTTGTCGTCCGTAGCTCTCAGTCCCTGGAAGAAATAGCCGGTGATAGCAAAGCGGCTGCGGCCATGTTCCCCAACGACAAAAACGTCGGTGGATAGCCGGTCAAGCTGAGAAAGGTCGTAGCGCTTAAGGTATGTGTCGTTCGATGTGATTTGCGTGTCGAAGCCCGTCTGCCAACTCGGCGTGAGGTCGAACCGCCCCGAACCGAACAAATGTGCGTATATCTGCGCGCGTGTGCCCCCGAGACCGCCGTTCGGGTTTTCGGCAACACTGCCTTGAAGCCACATCCCGCCATGGATCCAACGTTGGCGATACTCGCCCAGCAGCACGTTTCCGCCCTCGGTCGTCAGAAGCGGTTCGATCGTCGCGTCCTGCGTCGGCGAAATGGCGTAATAGTAGGGCAGTCGCAGGAAGTAGCCGATGGAACTCGACGATCCGACGTCGGGCATCAACAGGCCGCTGGCGTAACGCACGGTTGGATCCGGCTCGGTGAGATACGGCGTATAGAGTATGGGTACGCCCAGGACCGCGATGGTCGCATCGTGGAATTTGATCCGGCGCTTTTCCTGGTCGTGCTCGATGCGGAAGGCCTTGATCTGCCACACCGGCGTGCGTTGTCCCGGCAGGTTGCAGATTTTGCAGGGGGTATAGGCGACATGCGTCGCCTCTGCGAACCGGCCTTGCGTGCGTTGCGCACTGGCCGCGACCAATCTTCCATTTTTGCCGAGCAATGCGCCGAAGCCTGTCAATGCACCGTCGCGCATATGGTCGGTCAGCGTCACGCGCTCGGCGAACGCGACGTCGTTGTTCTCGTCGAGCAGGCTGACATGGCCGTCCGCGGTAACCCGATCGGTCTTCTGGTTGTACGAAACCGAGTCCGCCAGAAGAATCTTCCCGTCGTAATCTATCTCGACATGGCCGCGTGCTGTCACGACGGACGCAGCCGAGTCGTAGACAGCTTCGTCGGCTTGCAGCAGCATTCCGGCGTTCGACTTGACGGCCGGAGCAGCAGGCGCCGCACCGCACGGCGTAAGACAGAACGGCGCCAGCGCTGTGAATCCAAGCGCCAGCATTTTCGTGCGCGATTTGGTTCGCCGCTTCATCCGTCCTCCTGGTGGAAGACCAGCGTCATGCCGAGAAGGATCGCCGCTGCTGCCGGTGCCGTAGCCGCCAACCCCACCGGAAGAATACTCGATTGGCCGAGCGCGCGCGTCAAATTGCTGAAGAAATAGACGGCAAATCCCGAAAGAAAACTAATCAAGATTACGCGGCCGATCCCGCTGGTGCGTGAGAGTTTCAGCGAAAAACTGGCCGCCATGAACACCATTGCAGCGAACAATATCGGCAGCGTCAACAGCGAATAGAGGTAAAGCCGATAGCGCACGGTGGAGAAACCTGCATTCTGCGCGGCGCGGATGAAATGCGGCAGATCCCAGAACGACAGCGTGTCGGGCGAGGCAAAGCTTTCTTGAATCTGAGCGGGCGTCAGCGTCGTTTGGAGATCGTAACGATCATATTGTTTCACACGGCCATCCGCACCACTCACCCAAGCATTGTTTAGAATCCATGCGCCATGGACCAACTGAGCGCTTCTCGCGTCGATGCGTCCTTCGACATGATCCTTTGGGCCGTAGAGGAATATGATCACATCGTCCAGGTGTACGCCCTGATCCGAGACGGTCAGTGCGTGGATGACAGACTGCCGGTTTTCGTCACCTTGCCTCAGCCAGAGCCCGTTGGCGGAAACCGAAAGTTGCGATGCCTCGCCTTTGATGTACTTCGCCTCCAGAGCTGCGAACTGGGCCAGCATCCGCGAGGAAACCGGCGTCACCACCAACACCATAAATACACCGATTGAGATCGCGACGGCCAACGGCGGTACCAGAAAATCCCAGGCCGAGACACCGGCGGCGCGCGTCGCCACCAGTTCTTGATGGCGCGAAAGACGCACAAAACAGAAAACACCGCCACCGAGAATCGCGAACGGCAGGAGGTTCTGCCCGAGATCGGGAAGCTGCAACAGTGCCATGCCGACGATAGCGACGCTCGCCACGCCGCGTCCTGCGGTGCGGTTGATGAGATCTACGACATCGATCGAAAAGGCGAGCAACAAAAGAGCCGAGTAAACAACCGCAACGCCGAGCAAGAATTGGCGCGCCAGATAACGGTAAAGCGTCCATGACCAGCTCACGGGACAGTCTCCGCGGTGGGGCCGGGTCCCGGAGTGGCGCGCAACTTGGGAAAGTCTCCCATCAGGATGGCAAACGCGCCGGCCATGCCCAGGAGCGGTATGGCATAAAACAGCAAGCAGAGAATGGGGTCGCTGGCTGCGAGTCCCGATACGCCGTAGCCCGCAATCCGCAGGCCCGCAGCTGCCACGGCTGCGATCGTCATTCGCAAGGCGGTTGCGCCGCGCGCGCGCCGTCCCCGGGTCGCGGCAGCGAGCGCGATCAGCGCAAACGCGATGCAATAGAGCGGCTGCGATAGCCGGTTATGGGCTTCGGCAAAATAGGCCCGACGGACACCCGGCCGGATGTTCGGGTCGGGCGAAAAAAGCTCGCTTAGATAGCGCTCGCTGGCGGCGCGATCGGTGACGCGGGTCGGGCCGGCGAACTGGTCGAGGTCGAACACGAAGCGATCGAATTTGACCACCGTCAGTCGCGCGCCTTTCGAGGACGTCTGTTCGACCGTGCCGTCCACCATAATGAGGCGCGCGCCGGCCGGGGTCTGCGCCATTTGTCCGCTTTCGGCCAGATAGGTGATCGGATGCCGCGGATTACGGTTGTCATGCACAAGCACGCCGCGGATACGCCCATCGGCATCGATTTCGCGGATGAAGACGGTGAGCCCCTTGGCAGGCGTATTGAATGTCCCTTCGTTGAGCAGCGCAGTTCCGATGTCGGCGCGGATGTCGACCACCTTGTCCTTCATAGCACGCTGACCAGTCGGCATCAGATAGAGCGCACACAAATAGGTCAGCGACATGACTATGGCTGCCGCGATGAGCACCGGTACGGCCAACTGCGTGCGGCTAAAACCGGCGGATGCCATAACCACCAGCTCGCTGTCGGAATTAAGCTTGGACAGCGTATAGAGCGTCGAGGCGAAGTAGGCGATCGGCAGGATGATGACAAGCAGGGTCGGCAGGATCAGGATCGACAGATAGAGGAACGTCGGTGCAGATTGGCCGCGGTTGATGACCAGATCGAGCAGCCTCAAGGATTGCGTCAGCCACACCACGCACGTCATAAGGAACGCGAACAGCGCGATTGGCCCCATCAGCTGCTTGAGGACGTAGAAGGACAGTCTCGGCATCTGTATATCCGGCCTGGGCCCAGGCGCGCCTTTGCCCCCTCGGCGATTCGACCTAAACTACCATTCCCCTCTTTAGCATTCCCATCGGCCCACGGGGCAATCTCACTTTTAATCGGGACACGGAGAAAACAGATGCAATTCAGTTTTGCCGCACCTTCGACGGTCGTTTCCGGCACTTGGGTGGTGGGTGCAACCGAGGGTTCGGCCCTCCTGCCGGCGGCGGAAAAGGCTGACAAGGCCGTCGGCGGCGCAATTCGCCGCGCCCTCTCGTCCAGCCGGTTTACGGGCAAGGCCGGACAGATACTGGAGATCTTGGCACCCGCGGGCGTGAAAGCGTCGCGAATTGTCGTGCTTGGCCTCGGAAAACCCGAGGATTTCAATGCAAATGGCGCGGAAGCCGCTGCGGCGGCTGCGGTCGGCCGGCTTTTGGGAACGGGCGAGGCCGGGATCGCGTTCGAAATCGACGCACCGAAAGGCGGAAAGGTGAAAGGGGCAAATCTGGCGGCCCATTTGGCAATGGGCGCCAAGCTCAAGAGCTATACCTTCAACCAGTACCGCACCAAGGATCTGGCCGAGCACGAGTCCAAGCTCAAGAAAGCGACCGTCTTCACAGCCGATCCGGCGGCCGCGAAAAAGGCCTGGGGACGCCTTGAAGCCATCGCCGATGGCGTGTTCCTGGCGCGCGATCTGGTCAACGAGCCGCCGAATGTTCTGTCGCCACAGGAGTTCGCGCGCCGCGCCAAGACGCTCTCCAAACTCGGGCTGAAGGTCCAGGTGCTGGGCGAGGCGGAGATGAAGAAGCTCGGCATGGGCGCGCTGCTGGGCGTTGGCCAGGGCAGCGATCGCGAAAGCCAACTCGTTGTCCTGCAGTGGAATGGGGCGAAGAAGAAGACGGCCTCGCCCGTCGCCTTTGTCGGCAAGGGTGTGTGCTTCGATTCCGGCGGTTTGTCGCTCAAACCCGGCGCCAGCATGATGGGCATGAAAGGCGATATGGGCGGGGCCGCTGCGGTCATTGGAACGATGCGCGCGCTCGCCGTACGCAAGGCCAAGGTCAACGCCGTGGGCGTGATCGGCCTCGTCGAGAATATGCCCGACGGCAAGGCCCAGCGCCCCGACGATGTTGTGAAATCCATGTCCGGTCAGACCGTGGAAGTGCTGAACACGGATGCCGAAGGCCGCTTGGTGCTGGCCGACGCGCTTTGGTACGCGCAGACGCGCTTCAAGCCCCGTTTTGTCATCGACCTCGCCACGCTGACCGGTGCGATCATGATTGCCTTGGGTGCGGAACATGCCGGTCTGTTCAGTAACGACGACAAACTGTCGGAACGCCTTGCCGAAGCGGGCAAAGCGGTCGGCGAGCCGGTGTGGCGTCTGCCGCTCGGCAAGGGTTATGACAAGCTGATCCGCTCGAAGATCGCCGACATGAAGAACATCGGCGGACAATACGCAGGCTCAATCACGGCGGCGCAGTTCGTCAAGCGCTTTGTGGAAGAGAAGATGCCCTGGGTGCATTTGGATATCGCCGGTGTCGCTTGGCAGGATAGCGAGCAAAAACCGCTGATCCCGAGCTGGGGCACCGGCTGGGGCGTGCGGATTCTCGACCGGCTGATCGCGGATCATTACGAGGGTTGATGGCAGAGGTCCTGTTTTATCACCTCGAACGGCGCAGCCTGGACGATGTCCTTCCGGGCCTGATCGAGCGCACGTTGGAGCGTGGCTGGCGCGCGCTGGTCCGTACCGAATCCGCCGAGCGCGCCGACGCCATCGACACGCGGTTATGGACCTTCGATGACCAGAGCTTCTTGCCGCATGCCCAAGCCGGCGACGGCGATCCCGCGCGCCAGCCGGTGCTGATAACGGTTGAGGAGGGCAATCCCAACGGCGCGAATGTTCTATTCCTAGTCGGCGGCGCGGCGCCTCCCTCCTGGGACGGTGATGCGGCGAAAGGCTTCACACGTATCGTTCTGTTGTTCGACGGGCGCGATCCTGCCGCGCTGGAAAAGGCGCGCGCTGCCTGGAAAGACGCCAAGGCTGCCGGGCACGACGCTGCCTATTGGAAGGAAAGCTCAACCGGGAAATGGGAGAAGCAGGGTTGATTTGCGCGACCGGCAGCGCCTATCTGGGAATGCTACCGGAAGGGTGGATTTGAAACAGTGCCGTTTCTAAGCATCGGGTTTCTGATTGGTCTCGCTTGTGCGGTCCACGTGATCCGCACGGATCGCCACTATGTTTGGCTCTTGATCGTCTTTCTGCCATTCGGAGCCTTTGTCTATATCGCCTATGTCCTGCTGTCGGATGTGAGCGGCAGCACGTCCGCGCGCCGCTTCGCCGACAATGTCGCGAACATGGCCGATCCGGGCCGCGCCTATCGCGAGAAACTGCGCGACGTGGAGAGGGTCGGTTCCGCCAATGCCAAGCGTGCCCTGGCCGAGGAATGCATCAAGCGCGGGCGGTTTCAGGACGCGGTCGATCTTTATCAAGGCGCGATGGGCGGACCATTGGGCGCTAGCGATCCTGCACTGCTGCGCGGCATGGCGCGCGCCAAGTTGCTTGCCGGTGACGGCCAGGGCGCGATTGCCGCGTTCGAAAAACTGAAGGAAGTGGACAGGGTCGCCTTCGACGCCGACGTGGAACTCGATTATGCGCGCGCACTGGTGCTGGTGGGGCGGACGGACGACGCACTGCGCCAGTACGAATCCGTCGTGCTGCGCTATCCGGGCGAGGAGGCGCGCTGCCGCTTCGCGTTGTTCCTACAGACGCTGGGCCACAATGACCGTGCGCAAGCGCTGTTCCGCGAAATTGTTGATTCCGTACGCCACGCACCCGGCTACTACCGCCGCCGCCAGCGCGAATGGTATCGCATCGCGCGGGAACGGTCGGTGGGCTGAGCCCGGCCAACGCTTATTGCTGCGTCGACTTCAGCACTTCCTCTTCAATCTTCCTGCAGAGCTTGGCGTCGCCATCGGGACAATGATTGCGAGCGTTCTCGAGTACGGTCTTGGCCTGATCAGGCGTCATGGTCGTATCGACGTGATATAACACAAAGCCCTCGAACGCGGGGCGGATCTCCGTCGCATCCACGAGCTGGCCAATCTTGTCCCAATGGTTCGTCAGAAGATCCGCTACTCTGTCGGAACTCCCCAGAGCAACCTCCCCGTCATCGCAGGCCTCGAACTGGGTATAGAATTTCAATAGATCATTCCAGGTGCCGACGGTGTAAACGACACGCGCTGCGAGAATGGCGTTTCTCTCAGTGCAATCCCCACTCGCCAACGCGACGGTCGACGTTCCCGATAAGAATACGGATGCGAATACCAACAGGCATGTGAAGCGCACGCTCATCTCCTCTTCCAGTTCCGATCGGTGATGCTCCGGTCACCGGACTAACGTCATCGACGATGGTGCAGCAATTGTAGCAGATTGGCGGCGAGCCGTCTCGGCTCGCTATTCGCCATTCGCCTTCTCGTATTCCTCGTGCACCTGCAGCCAGCGCGCCTCGGCATCGGCCAGCTTGCGCGCGGCTTCGGCGCGCTTCTTCGATACGGCCTTCCCTTTGGCGGGGTCCTTGGTGAACAACAATGGGTCGGCGAGCGCCGAATCCAGCTTTGCCAGTTCGGCCGTCAAATCCGCGATCTGGTGCTCCGCCGCGTGGATTCTGTCCTTGAGCGGCTTCAAATGGCGGCGGCGTTCCGCGGCTTCGCGGCGCGCGTCTTCCTTCGTCTGCTTATGTTCGAGAGGTACATGTGCGGCGGGAGGCGCCTCATTGGACAGCAGGAAGCGGCGGTAATCGTCGAGATCGCCCTCGAAGGGCGCGACCCGTCCATTCGCAACCAACCATAGCCGATCTGCCGTTGCCTCGATCAATCTGCGATCGTGGCTGACGAGCACGACGGCACCGTCGAAATCGTTGAGGGCGGTCAACAATTGGCTGCGCGCATCGATGTCGAGATGGTTGGTCGGTTCGTCGAGGATCAGCAAGTTCGGTTTGTCGAGCGTTGCCAGTGCCAGCATCAGCCGCGCCCGCTCGCCGCCGGAAAGATTGGCGACCCTTGTCTGCGCCTTGTCGGCGGAAAAGCCGAAGCCGCCCAACTGCGTACGCAATTCCTGCATCGTGAGCTTTGGACGCAGGCGGCCGAGCGTGTCGATGGGTGTGATCGTGCCGTCCAGTTCCTCCAGCTGATGCTGCGCGAAGTAGCCGGGCACCAGTTTCCTCGCACGCACCAACTCGCCCGACATCGGTTCCAGCTTGCCTGCCAGCAGTTTCGCCAGCGTCGATTTGCCGTTGCCGTTCTTACCGAGCAGCGCGATGCGGTCGTCGGAATCGAATCGCAGCGAAAGATGCGTCAGCACCGGCTTGCCGGGCACGTAGCCGACGGACGCGTTGTCCATCGTCACCAACGGCGGGCTGGCGGGTGTCGCTTTGGGCAGGCGGATCGGCGCGGTGTGTTCGTCCACCGGGATGTCGACGGTCTGCAACCGCTCCAGCATCTTGATGCGGCTCTGCGCCTGGCTCGCCTTGGATGCCTTGTAGCGGAAGCGGTCGACGAACGCCTGCAGGTGCTTGCGCTGGAGTTCCTGCTTCTTGGCGAAGGCCGCGTCGAGCTGGCGCTTTTGCGCCCGCGCTTCCACGAATTTGTCGTAGCCGCCGGTATAAAGCGTCAACTTGCCGTGTTCGAGATGCAGGATGAATTCCACTGCGGTGTTGAGCAGGTCGCGGTCATGGCTGACGATCAGCACCGTGCCGCGATAGCGGCGCAGGAATTCCTCCAGCCACAACACTCCTTCGAGGTCCAAGTAGTTGGTTGGCTCGTCGAGCAGCAACAGATCGGGTGCCGAGAACAGCAAGCCCGCCAGCGCCACGCGCATACGCCAGCCGCCCGAGAACTCCGAACATGGGCGCAATTGGTCGTCCGCGGGAAATCCTAGCCCCGCCAGGATTTCCGCCGCGCGTGCCGGGGCCGAATAGGCGTCGATCGTGTGCAGCCGGGCGTGGATTTCGGCGATGTGGTGCGGATCGCTCTCGTGCTCCGCCCTCGCCAGGAGTGCGTCACGCTCCTTATCTGCGGCCAGTACCGTGTCGATCAGGCTTGCCGGACCGGACGGAGCTTCCTGCGCCAGCGCGCCGATACGCCAGTCTTTGGGTGTGCTGGTCTCGCCGCCGTCAGCCGCCAGTTGGCCCAGGATCACCCGTAGAAGCGTCGATTTGCCCGCGCCGTTTCGCCCCACCAAGCCCACGCGCCGTCCGGCGGGCAGGCTTGCGCTCGCGCCCTTCAGGATTGCCCGGCCCGCGATGCGGACGGTGAGGTTGTCGATTCCCAGCATTGTCGCGGGCTTGTAGCATGCCTTGCGCGGCTGCAAAGGCCGTGGCTATAAGGCGCCGCCTTTCCCACCACGGAGCACCGCAATGGCCGTCGAACGCACGCTTTCCATCATCAAACCCGACGCGACGCGGCGGAACCTTACCGGCGAAATTGTCGCACGGTTCGAAAAGGCCGGGCTTCGCGTGGTTGGCCAGCGGCGCATCCGCCTGTCGAAGGCGCAGGCCGAGGCGTTTTATGCCGTCCATGCGGCACGGCCTTTCTACAAGAGCCTGGTCGAATTCATGACATCCGGCCCGGTGGTTGTGCAGGTGCTGGAAGGCGAAAGCGCCATCGCCAAGAACCGCGAAGTGATGGGCGCCACCGACCCGTCCAAGGCCGCACCGGGCACCATCCGCAAGGACTTCGCCCAATCCATCGAGGCCAACTCGGTTCACGGCTCCGATGCGCCGGAAACCGCAGCCAACGAGATCAGATTCTTCTTTAGCGATCTCGACATAGTCGGGTAGCATCGCCTCCCGAACCAAGGGAGGGGCGCATGCAGGGCAAAACCGTCGTTATCACTGGAGCCACGTCGGGTATCGGCGAGGTTGCGGCCGTCGAATTGGCTCGGATGGGTGCTCGGATCGTATTCGTCGCACGCAGCCCATTCCGCTCCGATACAACGATGACGCGCTTGTCGATCGCGAATGCCGGCGCCAAGCACGTAGCTTACCGCGCCGATCTGTCGCGTCTTTCAGAAATGAAGCGCGTGGCAAGCGAGATCGCCGCCGCCGAACCGAAGATCGACGTGCTGATCAACAACGCCGGCGCGTTTTTCAACGCGCGTGAAAAGACGCCGGATGGGCTGGAAATGACGTTCGCCCTCAATCATATGGCGTATTTCGTGGTGACCAATTTGCTGCTCGACAGACTGAAGGCGACGCCGGGCGCACGCATCGTCTCGACCGCGTCGGATGCGCATAAGGGCGCCAAACTCGATTTCGACGATCTGCAGTGCGAGAAGAAATTTTCCGGCTTCGCGGTCTATTCCAAATCCAAGCTCTGCAACATCCTGTTCAATCGCGAGTTGGCGCGGCGCCTTACCGGCACCGGCGTCACGGCAAACTGCCTGCATCCCGGCTTTGTTGCGACACGCTTCGGCGACAACAATGATGGCGTAATGGGGTTCGGCATCGGCATCATCAAGAAAGTCGGTGCGATCACGCCGGACGAAGGCGCCAAGACGCTCGTCTATCTCGCTTCGTCGCCGGACGTCGCAGGACAGAGCGGCGGCTACTACTACAAAAGCGCGCCCGCCACGCCGACCAAGGAAGCGCAAAACGACGCCGACGCGAAACGGCTGTGGGAAGTCTCCGCAAAGATCGCGGGAGTGGGAGCGTAAGTGGACAAAGCCCGGAAGAAGGATCTTGCGCGGACGTTCAAGGAGCAAAAGTCCAATCCGGGGATTTTCGCGGTGCGCTGTAAGGCGGTGGGCGAGACGTGGGTCGCGTCATCGCCCAATCTGGACCGTCAGCAGAACGGAATCTGGTTCCAGCTGCGCAATGGCGGTCTTCATTTCAACACGTCGCTGCAGTCAGCCTGGAAGCAGCACGGCGAAGACGCGTTCGTGTTCGAGGTGCTGGAGGAAGTCAGCGACGAGAATGTGTTGCTGATCCCCGCACTCCTCAAGGAGCGAGAGCTTCACTGGCGCAAGGAATTGGACGCCGGCGCGGTGATGGGTTGACCGTTCAGTCCAGCATCATATGAAACGAGAGCCGCACCCAGCGCCTGCCCCGGATCGCCATGACGATCAGAAGCAAAGCCCCCAGAAGGCCGACCGCAATCGACACGACCGATGCTTCGGGACCGAATGTGCCGCCCGTCAACAAATCCGAACCCGACAGCGGCATGCTGACGACGCCCTTGCCTGTGTTGAAGCCTGACACAGCGGCGCCGAATATGCCGCCCTCGGTGAAATTCCATCCGAAGTGCAAGCCGATCGGAAACCACAAATTGCGGGTGGCGGCGTAGGCGGCACCGAGCAATACGCCTGCCTCCAGCGCGATCGCAACGGTGCTGACCGTCGTGGCACCGTGATTAAAGGCGTGCAGCAGGCCGAACAAAGCGGCCGAGAGCGTGAGCGCGACAATCGTGCCGAAGCTGTCTTCGAGGATGCGAAACACGCCGCCGCGCATGATCAGTTCTTCACCCACGGCCGATATGGCGGCCATGAACACGGCGGAGGCCGCGATGGCGACACCGGTCATTCCTTGCCAGTGCGCGATACCCATCGCCCACAACACAAAATAGACGGCGCACAGAATCGCGAAACCGAAGATCGCGCCGCCGATGACCAGCGGCAGGCCGCGAACGGGCGCCAATTCGCGCGCTCTGCGCCGCTCGATCCAGCGCACAAGGAGCGCATAGACACCCAACAGAACCAAGCAGAGGCCGAATACTGCGGCCGGCATCATCAGTTGTGCATTGTCCTTGGGAACCAGCATTGCGATCTGGGGCAGCGCAAGCTGCACGCCGATATAGGCGGTGATCAGAACGACGAAAAACAGGATCAGTCTGACAAATGCCACGCGCGTGATTGCGTGGAAGAAGCTTCTGTCGGCCCGGCCCCGTTGCTCAACCATGATTGCCCCCACATCGACGTAATGACCCGATCACAAAAATCACTCGATCCGGCCAGGGTGCGTACGCAGCCAATTGTCCGGCGCGCAGGGGTCCGTGTGCCGCGCAGCGAGCAGTGTCCTTTGGTGGTGCGACCGGGACTCGCCGTGTTTGCGTTTCGGCGGCAACGGCGGAGTGATCCATGGGCAAGCCAGGCCGGTCTTCGCCCGGACATCTCCCACGGACTGGATGTTGAAGACCGGCCTTAGACGGCTCGCCTTGTTTGGCCGGCTGAGCGTTCCAATCAATGTCGCGCTGAGCATAGATGGGAATTTCTCGATCGCGTGCTCGAGCGCTGCGGCGTTTGGACTGGATCGATCGCCGAAGGCAATTCGCTCCGGAACGCATCGCACATCGTGTAGGGTCGGCCGTTCCTTGCCCGTCGATACGCGCGCCCTGATCTGTACGAGCTTGCCGTAGTACCAATCCGGATGACGCGACAGCTCGCATACGGTGGTTACGATCGGTCCCGATTTTTTGACGCTACGAGGCGGCGGCGAGCAGGATGCCGCCAGGAATGCGACCACCAACAGTAGTCCAAGTGCGAGACATCTCGACGACACGGGATCGGCACCTGTCAGTCAGCAAACACGGCCCGTCCATTGTCCAACTTTACGCGGCCTTCCGCCAGCATCTTCAGCGAAGCAGGATAAAGAATATGCTCCGCCTGGAGTACGCGTGCGGCCAAGGTCTCCGGCGTATCGCCAATCTCCACCGGCACGGCGGTCTGCGCGATGATCGGTCCGGCGTCGAGTTCGGGCACGACGAAATGCACCGTGCAGCCCGACACGCGCACGCCGGCCTGTAGCGCTTGTTCGTGCACGTGCACGCCTTTGAACGACGGCAGTAACGACGGATGGATGTTGAGCAGCCGTCCCTCCCACTTGCGCGCGAACCAATCCGACAGGATGCGCATGAAGCCGGCGAGGCAGACGAACTCGACATCCGCTTCGTACAGCGCCGCATCGACCGCCGCATCGAACGCCTCGCGCGAGGGGAACGGTTTGTGCGAAACAACTTTGGTGGCGATGCCCGCCGCCGCCGCGTGCTGCAAACCTTCGGCAAACACGACGTTGGAGATCACCAGCACGATCTCGGCGGGAAACGCCGGATCGGCAGCGGCCGCGATCAGCGATCGCATGTTGCTGCCGCGCCCGGAAATCAAGATGGCGGTTCGGGCGCGCGCGCTCACAGCTTCAATGCTCCGCGATAGCGCACCTTCGCTTCGCCGCCGCCCGCAACCAGCTTGCCGATGCGCGTCGCCTTGTCTCCTTTGGCCTGGAACGCGTCGATGATGCGCCCGGCGGATTTCTCGGCTGCCACGGCAACCAATCCGATCCCGCAATTGAAGGTACGCAGCATTTCCGGCGTCTCGATGCCGGCCGTTTTCGCCAGCCAGCCGAACACCGGCGGGGGCGTCCAGCAATCCAGATCGATTTCGGCGTCCAACCCTTCGGGCAGGGCGCGCGGCGTGTTTTCCGTGATGCCGCCGCCGGTGATGTGCGCCAGCCCTTTGACGCCGCCCGCATGGATCGCGGCCAGCGCGCTCTTCACATAGAGCCGTGTCGGCGTCAGCAATGCTGCGCCCAGCGCAGTGCCGGGCGCGAAGGGGGCAGGGGCGTCGTAGGCAAGGCCGCTTTTTTCCACCACGCGGCGCACCAGCGAAAAACCGTTGGAATGGACGCCGGAAGAAGCCACGCCGATCAGCACGTCGCCGGCGCGCATCTCAGCGGACTTCGGCAGGATCGCGCCGCGCTCCGCCGCGCCGACGGAGAATCCCGCCAGATCGAAATCGCCCTTGGCGTAGAGGCCGGGCATTTCCGCCGTCTCGCCGCCGATCAGGGCACAGCCGCTTTCCTTGCAGGCGCGGGCGATGCCTTCGATCACGGCAGCGGCGTTGTCCACGTTCAGCTTTGCGCTGGCGTAATAGTCGAGAAAGAACAGCGGCTCCGCGCCCTGCACCACGATGTCGTTGACGCACATCGCCACCAAGTCCTGGCCGATGCCCGCGAACAGGCCGGTTTCGATGGCGATCTTGAGCTTGGTGCCGACGCCGTCGGTGGAGGCGACCAGGATCGGGTCCGCAAAGCCCGCGGCCTTCAGATCGAACAAGCCGCCGAAACCGCCGAGGTCCGCATCCGCGCCAAGCCGCCGCGTCGCCTTGGCAGACGCCGAGATGCGCCCGACCAGCGCTTCTCCGGCGTCGATATCGACGCCCGCGTCCTTGTAGGTCAGGGGGCCGTTTTTCGGTTCGGAAGCCATGTCGTGCGACCCGTTTCAAGCAGCGACCCGTTTAGTCGCGGGCGTGCAGCGGCGCAAGGAGGCCATCGCATGTCTTGGGGCGCGACAAGTTCGGCTGCGCAAACTGTTGAGAGTTGTTTTTCGGAATCCTGGTTACCCCCCGGGGGCGGGGTGGTTTCCGCGATTCTCCAAAGTCGAATTCAAATAGCCAAAAATCGCTCTATCTCCTTCATTCGTCAGCGTTTTCGCCTTCCTTCCGGCTTCGCCGGATAGGCCGGCAAGATAATTGTTTTCGACTTTGTGAGGGGGGAGTACCCCCCTCCCGTTCTCCCGCCACGGCGCATTGCATGACCTAAGCGTCCTTCCACACGACCAGAGGCACATGGGAATGGAATCCTCCCATTTCAAGAGGCCACGGCAGATTTATTTTGGCCGGTGAGGCGCAGGAGCAGAGGGCACGAGTTCATACCGAATCATGGAATAACAACGAGCAGAAGCGCAGGCATATTTCATAAGATTTTCCCCAATGTCAGTCACTTTATGTGGCTGGGTTCCAATTCCGCTATAATAACCGTTTGAAGGCAGATGTTTTCGAGGAAGCGATAAGGGGATGCTGAAAGGAGCCAAACCGTTAGGGGGTTGGTTTGCGCTAGCACTTGCTGCATTTGTGCTTTTTTGGAGTCTGGCGCTTTCTGGATCATTGCCAATACCGCAGCCAAATCAACAAATAGAGACTTCCAGCACAGAATGCACCACACACGAATGCCGCGCAGACGCGGCGGCGGCTTCTCTCACTTTCTATACTGAATTGTTGGCCTGGTTTACTTGCATCCTCGCTATAGCGTCGATAGCTCAAGGCATTTTCTTGATTAGAGCCGATAGGACAGCCCGCATTGCTGCTAATGCCGCGAAGGAAATTGGCGAAAAGCAACTGGCGCTGGCTGGATTGCACGCCGACATCGCCGAAAAGCAAAAAGAAATCGACCGGCTCAAATTCTTTGCCGAATTTCGCCCTCAAATCGAGATTAGATTTGTCAAAAAATTGCGCGAAAGAGATGACGTCCCTCCCGATCAACAGGCTACGCGCGTGGAATTTGTTGTCGTTAATAGCGGCACGGGAGAAGCCGTCGTGCTTGGCAGCAAAGTCACGCTGGAATGGCTTTATTCCGAGGACATTCCGGTTCCAACCGATTTGGAGGGAGAAGATTTGATTCCAAAACACCGCTATTTGCAGGGCGCCACCGACAAGACGATTGTCGAATCCGACCAGGATGGGGGCCTGAATGAGTTTTGCGGGGACGGCAGCAAAAAGCTCTATTTGCTTGGCTGGGTTGCCTACGCCGATGGGCGTGGAGCGGAATTCGGAAGCACTCGCACCACCTATTTCTTGCGTGAGTACAATACCGCCTTGAAACTGTTCATGGACCCCAGCGGGACGATCGGTATCGATCCTGATTGGAACACCATCCAATGAGGCGTGGGCGCTCCCTCGCCGCCGCCCAATGCACCCCTAATATAAGCAATAAATCGGGCTCGGCCTTCCCCGCTTCCGCCTTCGCCTCTTGGGCTTCGGCGGGCTCCGCGGTTGCCCCCTTCGTCCCCCGCCGGTTCTAACGAACCGTCGGGTGACACTTCCCCCGCTCCGCTGCGCTTCCGCCTTCGCTAAAGCTTCGGCGGACAAGCCGCGTGGGCAGAAAAGGGCAACCCCTGCCGCCAAATACTTGTCTCGTCCCGAAATGCGGCCAATCCGCCGCTTTAAAGGACGGCGGACGCCGACTATAGTCGCCCGGATCAAAACGGGTTTCCCATGCGCCGCCTCACTTTCATTCCAGCGCTGTTCCTTGCGCTTGCGTTCGCCTGCATTTCGCCGGCCGCCGCCGACAGCGTCTTCACGGTTTCCGATATTCATGTGGATGCCTCGGGATCGTCCGTCGCGGAGGCCCGCAATGCCGCCATCGCGCGCGGCAGGCCTGCGGCTTGGCAAACGATGTTCCGCCGCCTGACGCGGCAGCAGGATTGGGCGCGGCAACCGGTGCTCGACGACGCTGCGCTTCAGAAGGTGATCACCACCTATTTCCCATCGCACGAGATGCGTTCCACCACGCGCTACGTGGCCGACGTGAACTATGTGTTCAATCCGAGCGCCGTGGCGCGCGTCCTGCAAAGTGCGGGTATTCCGTATACGGCACAAATGGCCAAGCGCGTTCTGGTCATCCCCATGGCCCCGGGTTATTCGCGCGGCTCGGGATGGACCCAGGCGCTGGCCAGTCCGCGCCACTACACCAGCTTGGTTCCCTTTGGGGTGCCGGTCGGCGACGCCATGGACGAGAGCGCGCTCACCGGACTGGCGTTCGACACCGCGACCTGGGGCGATGTGGAAGGCGCCGCCTCGCGCATCCATGCCACCGAGGCGGTTCTGATGCTGGCGGCGGTGAACGGCAACAAGCTGACGGTTACGCTTCGCCGCTTGGGAATCGGCGAATTGCCGACCAAGTCGAGCATCGAAGTGCCGATTCTCCAGGGCGCTTCGTCCACCTATCCCTCCGCGGCCGATGCAGCGGTCCACGCCCTGGAAGACATGTGGAAGAACCACGTGGCGGTCGATTTCGGCCAGAAGGGCAAGCTCATCGTCGAGGTGCGAGTCAATTCGCTGGCCCAGTTCGCCAGCCTGCAGAGCGCGCTCGCGGGCGTGCCGAACGTGGCGGGTGTGACCGTCGTGGCGGCGGACATCGGTGCTGCACGGCTGTCGCTCTCCTACATCGGCACCGTCGATCAGCTGCGCGACGCGCTGGCACAGGCAGGCCTCGTGCTCGTCAACAGCGCAGGAGCGTGGCAGATCTCGCAGGGCGGCGCGGGCGCGCAGTGACCAAGCTGCTGCGCCAGGCGCCGAACATCCTGAGTGCGCTCAGGCTTGTCGCCGCGCCTTTTACGGCATTTCTGATCCTCGAACGCTCCGACGGTGCGGCGCTCTGCATCTTCGTGTTCGCCGGGTTGAGCGACGCGCTGGACGGGTTCCTCGCCAAACGCTTTGCGCTGACCTCGCGGTTCGGCGCATGGCTCGATCCGGCGGCCGACAAGTTCCTGATGCTGGTGAGCTTCGTTACGCTGACGATCACGGGCGCGGTGCCGCTTTGGCTGACGGTCCTGGTGATCGGGCGAGATGCGGCGATCGTGCTGGGCGTCGGATTGGCGCACCTCTTGAATGCACCCCTTGAGATCAAACCGCTGATCGTCGGCAAAGCGAGCACGGTGGCGCAGGTGGTTTATATCGCGCTCGTTCTTCTGCTGCTGGCGATGGATATAAGCCAGCCGCGGATCGCGTTTGCGGGCGCGGTCGTCGTGGCGGCCTTCACGCTTTGGTCGTTCTTCGCGTACGCCGCCGTGTGGCTTGCCGCTGTCGCACCGGGCAGGCGCGCGGCGTGACCGCGCAAATTCCGTTGCCGCTCGAAACGCCCAGCAGATTGGCGCGCGAGGATTTTATCGTCGGCCCGGGCAACAGCGCGGCGATCGGGTTCATAGACGCCTGGCCGGCCTGGCCTTCGCCGGCGGCGTCGGTGCACGGGCCGGCCGGATCGGGCAAGTCGCATCTGGCGAATGTCTGGGCCGCACGCTCCGGGGCGCGGATCGTCGAAGCAGCAGTGCTCGATGAAGCCGTGCTGGCGCGAAACCCGTCCGAGCCGCTCGTCGTGGAAAACGTCGATCATGCGCCGCTGACCGTGCCGGCAGAGGCTGCGTTGTTCGCCCTGATCGAGCGCGGCCAATCCATGCTGCTCACGGGCCGCGAACCGCCGTCCGTCTGGCCTGCGCGACTGCCCGATCTCGTGTCGCGGTTTCGCGCTCTGCTGAGCTTTCCGCTCTGGGCGCCGGACGAAGCGCTGCTCGAGACCTTGGCGCGCAAGCTTTTCACCGACCGGCAATTGTCGGTCCCCGACGCAGTGGTGACGCAGATGATCCGCGCCGTGGAGCGCTCTCCCGCCGCCGTACGCGATTTCGTGGCGCGGGCGGACGCGGCCGCTTTGGCCGAAAAACGTCCAATAACCTTGGGCCTTATCAGGGAATTGTTGTCGAAAGACGTGTAAGCTGCGTCATGACAGGGCCGCGCTTTTCCATTACCCTGCAACCGCAGACTTATAGCAACCCATTGATGTCAAAGGTAAAGACGCGAGTCGAAGAGGCGGGCAACGAGGCGGAAGAACCCGCCTCGGCGGAGCCGGCTGTGCACGCCAGCACGGAGCTGTTCGCCACGCAGGAAAGCGTGGTCGCGCCTGCCATCGATCCCGCCTCGCCGGAGCGCTTCGTCAACCGCGAACTGTCCTGGCTGGCGTTCAACGGGCGCGTGCTGGAGGAAGCCCAGAACCTGCGCCACCCGGTGCTCGAACGGTTGCGCTTCCTGTCGATTTCCGCATCGAACCTCGACGAGTTCTACATGGTGCGCGTGGCCGGCCTCAAAGGCATGGTCAACGAAGGCGTCGCCACGCCCAGCGCCGACGGTCTCACCCCCGGCGAACAACTCGCTCACATCCACGAAGTTGCCTCGAAGCTGTTGGCGGAGCAGCAGCGCGTGTGGGTTCTGCTTCGGGACGAGCTGCGCAAAGAGAGCATCGCGCTCATCGAACCGGACGAATTGACCGACAGCGACAAGGCGTGGCTGGACGTCCAGTTCCGCGAGCAGATATTCCCGATCCTCACACCGCTCGCGATCGATCCGTCGCATCCGTTCCCCTTCATCCCGAATTTGGGCTTCACGCTGGCGCTCAAGCTGATGCGCCGGCGCGACAGCAAATCGCTCATGGCGCTGCTGCCGGTGCCGTCGCAGGTCCAGCGCTTCATCCGTCTGCCGGGCAAGGATAAGAGCAAGGAGATCCGCTTCCTGCCGCTCGAAACCGTGCTCGTGCTGTATCTGGATCGGATTTTTCCCGGCCACGCCGTCACCGGCTACGGCCTGTTCCGCGTGCTGCGCGACAGCGACGTGGAAATAGAGGAAGAAGCCGAAGATCTGGTGCTTCTGTTCGAATCGCTGCTCAAGCGGCGCCGGCGCGGTTCGGTCATCCACATGAAGTGCAGCCAGTCGATGCCGGACGATCTACGCCGGTTCATCGCCGATCATCTCAAGCTGACACCGGACGAACTCGTGCTGATCGAGCATATGCTCGGCCTGTCGGACCTGCAGAAGCTCATTCTCAAGGAGCGCAGGGACTTACAGTTCAAGCCTTATATCGCCCGTTTTCCGGAACGCATTCGCGATCACGGCGGCGATTGCTTCGCAGCGATCCGCGCCAAGGACATCATCGTCCACCACCCCTTCGAAAGCTTCGACGTGGTGGTGCAGTTTCTGCGCCAGGCCGCCGCCGATCCCGACGTCGTGGCGGTCAAGCAGACCCTTTACCGCACCAGCGACAATTCCCCGATTGTCGGCGCCCTGATCGAAGCGGCCGACGCAGGCAAATCCGTCACCGCGCTGGTCGAACTCAAGGCGCGGTTCGACGAGGCGGCGAATATCAAATGGGCGCGCGATCTCGAACGGGCGGGCGTCCAGGTCGTCTACGGCTTCATCGATCTCAAGATCCACGCCAAGGTCAGTCTGGTGGTGCGCCGCGAGAACGGCCAGCTTCACACCTATGTGCATTACGGCACGGGCAATTATCACCCGGTCACGGCCAAGGTTTACACAGATCTGTCATTATTCAGCGCCGATCCGGCGCTGGGACGCGATGCCGCGCAGCTTTTCAACTACGTTACGGGCTATGCCGAGCCCATGGGGTTGGAGAAGATCG
>Ga0265314_10000589_pt1 | contig 45697 bp, 39 predicted proteins | sample 4126metaG_FD_203106 | JGI IMG/M metagenome (GOLD analysis project Ga0265314, IMG submission 203106) | Rhizosphere microbial communities from Carex aquatilis grown in University of Washington, Seatle, WA, United States - 4-1-26 metaG | ecosystem: Host-associated > Plants > Roots > Rhizosphere >... | reverse complement strand
CATTGCCTGACGCAGCGGAGGAAGAGGAGGAAGACCTTGGGCATCCGGATCATCTTGAGTATGGACCCGGCCAAGGTGGAAGAGTTGGTCAAGGCTAGGACCGACGTCGACGTGCTGCTCATCCGCGCGATCGAGACGACCTTCAAGAAGTTCACTGAACGGTTCTATCCGGGTGACGAGTTGACTTACATCGTGGGCATTCACCACGACGCTAGGGTCAACCAGAACAGCGCCTGGGTCGCCTTCCAAAAGCGAAGAGGACTGTACCAAGATAAGCCATCATACCCGAACGTCCATGCCCACGTCTTCCTGCTTCCCCAGACCAGGAACGGGCTGCGCATTAGCTTGAGCAACCGGACCGAGCCGGGGCGCAACGGAGTCAGGGAGGATGTCCTCGACGTCGCCCGGGAGATCTACCAGGAGCAGATCGGTCTCCAGGTTTATGGACAGGAGGTCGAGCAGCCTTCACCCGAGTGGAATGCCTTGATCAGGGAGGCAGCCGTTAACGCCCTCGACGACTACTACGAGTCCAGTGTCGTCGACCTCAAGGAAGGATTGAAGTTCGCCGCCAGGAAGTTTAATTATTACTTGCAGACCATGGACCGGGATTCCCTGCGTCGACGTCACCACCATCGCCGGCAGGAGTGCATGGGGTATGTGATCCAGGATCAAGCCAAGCTACGACAAGCTGTTCAGGAACGGATCACCCTGTTAACGGACAGCGCGGAAGCAAGCATCACTCGACGTACCAAAATCCTAAAAGAACTCGCCGACAAGTTCACGCCCGAACCCAACCCGGCCAAGCTGGAGGTGAAGTTTTGGGACCTGCCCTCAAGGAAAGCCGGCATCCTGCTCACATCGGGAAGCCGCCACCCAGGCAAGGTGATCGCCCGACCGAGCCGGGCTGCTGACATCAAGCAGGCCACCGAAGATTGGGAATCGCGGACCCGAGGCAACCGGCTCCAACGCGTGGCCGAACTAACTTACCTCGAACTGATGAGCGCATCCCTGCGGCATCCGGCTATAGAACCTGAGTGGATCCATGACCTTGCCCGGATCGCCCAGAAGCCCAAGCTTCCCCACCAAGAGATCCTAGCCGCCCCAGAGTCGGAACATTCGCAGCCTGCATCCGCCCCGGGTCAGCCAACCAGCCCAAACCAACCACCGACCTGAATCACTAACTGAGGATACAGAGGGCCTACCGGGTAGTTAGCGGAATCCAACTGAGGACCTCGTCGTCTCGATCGAGACTCCCGCGAGCTGCGTTGTCCAATGACGGCACAGGTAGGCAGGTGACCGCTCATCCGCCAACCGACAGGTAGTACAGGGAAGGAGACGACTTACCAAGCGCGGATACCTAGACTCACTCTCTTCACGGTCACGGTGCGGACCGGGCAACCCAGGCACTCGGCAATCTCTATGTCGGGAGCAGTGCCGAGCAGCTTCATCTCTCCAGGTCTCCAGAATTTGCGCTGGGGCGCTGGGTTGGGAACACCCTTGGCGGAACGCCGATGGCGGATGCTGGTCAGCGACCGCCCCAGCTTCTTGGACACCTCTTCGTCAGGCAGGATCCCCAGGAGACGGTCTTCCTTCTCGGTCCAGGCTTGTCGCACCGGACCAAGGATCGGGATCCCCTCGAGATGGCGCCGGATCTGGACGCTCTGGAGGGAACGACCTAGTTTCCGAGCAGCGTCCCGGTCAGGTATCGTTCCCAGGAGCTTGAGCTCCCGGGGGGCCCAAGGCTTCTTGGGCTGGGGAACCATCGGAATGCCGAGTTGCTGACGGCGCAATTGAACACCCCGTTCATTCCGCCCGAGACGTCGCGCTATAACGGCATCCGGGGCTGTCCCCAGGACCCTCTCCTCCTCGGACGTCCAGACTCCAGGGATGGCTCGATGATGGATCGGGATCCCCAAAGCCGAACGTCTCGATCGAATGGCTTCCCGTGAGCGCCCCAGCTTTTGGGCAACCCGCTCGTCCGTATCGGTCCCCAGTAAGAGGTCTTCCTCCGGCCGCCAGAGGGGGCGATCCGGGTGGATGGTTCCCGATCTCGCGATGCGCCGGCGGACAATCTGCGACATAAGCCGTTTCCATTGCCGGGGCTTTGGTACCCTCGTAACCTCACGCGCCAGGTCGGTCATCTTCCGCATCCGCTGGGGTGTGGCATGCTCCCGGGCAAAGGCACGCATGAGATGCCGGCTTCCCGCGTTGTAGATCTCCAGATCCAAGGCGCGTCTCCACTTTTTTACTGTGTCAACACCGACACCCCAGTGATGGGCTACCGCGGGCCTGGACTCGCGCCTTACGGCTCGGACGAGATCGCCACAAAGAATCAGAGACTTGCGCGTGCGCCATTTGACCGGCCAAGGGATCAATCCGTCGCTGTAGCCTCCAACTTTGACCGTGCCACGGACCTCACAGAACAGGAACTTACCCCGACGGGTCCGAGGCGGGGCGTAGGGACCGAATAACAGACGTACGTGTTCCTCCCGGGTCATGAACATTCAGGTTGCCCCGGCCAGGTGATCACGAGGGGACCTCGGCAACATTGCGGCGGTGGCTGCTGCGCGACCCGGGAATTCCGCGGCAGCAGACTGCGACCAGTTGGAAGCACAGACCACGCTTATCCATTGCTCCGGCCCAGGACTTAGTTCCTCGGGGCAAAGCAGGCCCGATTGTAACAGGGCAGCCCGGTCAGACCAGCAAAAAGCCACTCCCGCAGAGTGGCCCCACCCGACTATTAACCCGAGTCGCGAGCAATTCCCGTCGCACAAACTTTAAACGGCAGGCCTCGAAGTGATGAAAGTTACCGCCACCTAACTTGCGCCTTATAATACCTGATTAGCCGGTAAGGCTATCCCGAACGCTCTCGGACACTATATACATATGCAACTTCGCGACATCCTTCTCCGGCAGATACCTGCCTGCGCCCTGGCAGGCCGGGGACATTACGCGGCCTTGGTTGTGACGGGAAATTGCCTCGATGGCACACGGCTCCAGCTGTGTCATGCGAACGGTGCCTTGGTCGAAGTAACTAATCTGCTACTGGCCAACGATGTCGTGATTGCCACCAGAGACAATAAGCTCATTGCCGCGCCAGTCCCCCGGTCCCTGGAACTAAAACTTACCCCCGGACCAGGGCTCATCGGCTTGCGCGTCCATGATTACCCGGTTGCGTTCCTGGCGCAGTGGCTCACCTACGGCGCCCCGACTCACCTGATCTCAGGGGATGAGTTGAACCTGGACGAGCTGCAGCGTTGCGAACTGCCCCAGCCTGATCCGTCCTTTTATCCCGGACTCGCTGCCTAGGAACAACAAGGGGTATACGCCGACCGACTGCTCGAGGTCATGGGGCCCATCCTCCGTTTCCGCCAAACCCGATCCGACATAATTGCATCGTGAACGCACTCTACCTCCAAACTATCTCTGCCAGTGGTGCCCACTCTTCAAGTATGGACCCCTTGACCCAGCAGATCGTAGCCGGTTACCTGAACCTGGAGAGCGGCGAGTCCGTGGCCATAATCCCAAGCAAAGCGAATGGGGTCACCCTGCCTAATTGCATTGTCTATTTCGGGGATACCGAAGGCGCCATCCTCCAGCAACTCTGGTTGACGCTGGAAGCGCTCAACAAACCCCAGAAGTCCTCACTGCTCACCTTCAACGGACGAACTTTCGTTCTTCCCTGCCTCTACCTCCGCAGCTCGGTCAACCGAGTCCCCATCGGCAACTTTGATTTACTGCAGGAACGCTACCGGCCGAACGACCATGTGGATCTCTTGGAGGCGTTTACTTTCCACAACATTACGACTAAGCCGACCCTGCTTGAGCTGGGCGAAGTCTATGGAATCGAGCGGCCCCCGATCCCGGAAACCGAACAACAACAACTACTGCTGAGCACTCAGGCGGCTCCTAATCCCGCCATCTGGACTATCCTGGCCAAAAACGGCGTGGCCTACGCCAAGCTGATCATGGGCCTGGGAATGGTTTGGAATAGAACCCTCCGACGAATCTTTTGACATGACTGCACAACCCAACATCACCTGGCCGCAGGTGCCCTGCCAGTGTAACCGCGGCACCTGCATCTGCCCACCGGAAGAGGCCGCCCTGCGCGCCTGGGTCAAAGGGAATCAGACCACCAGCATGACCGCCGAACAACGAACGTGGTGCTTGGACGAGATCGCAAGCGTCGAGGGTTTTGACCCCGCTGACTACGAACACCTCCCTGATGACCAACTCGCCCGGGGCGTCTTGAACGCCTGGACCGAGTATTGCCGGGATAAGGGCTTGCTTTGAACTCAGCAGTCCCCAACCAGAGATGGCGCCGTCGAGGAACTTGCTTCCGCCCCGCCGGTGAAACCATCAACACCCGGGAATACGAAGTTGCTCCCTTAACTTCTGATCGCGTCGCTAAAGATTTCGTCCATCAACACCATTACAGCGGCAGTTACCCGGCGGCCCGCTTCCATTACGGCCTCTACAAAGGAGACCAACTTTGTGGCGTGGCCGTGTTCTCTCACCCGACCAATGACCGGGTGATCACCTCCATCTTCCCCGGAAACGCGCTCGATGGCGTTGAGCTGGGCCGCTTCGTTCTACTGGATTGCGTGCCCGCTAACGGCGAAACGTTCTTCTTGGGTCAATGTTTCCGCCATCTCAAAACACAGGACTTGCGCGGGGTCGTCAGTTTCTCGGACCCGGTCCCGAGGACCGATGCCAAAGGCGCGGTTGTGTTCCGCGGCCATATCGGGGGCATCTACCAGGCTTTCAATGGAAAATACCTCGGCAGGAGTACTCCCAGAACCTTGTCTATCTTGCCTGATGGCACCGTCTTCAATGCACGTACCATACAGAAAATCCGGGCCGGGGAACGCGGCTGGCAATACGCTGCAGCCATCCTCCAGAAGCACGGCGCCACACCCTGGCCCGGAAAGAGGCAGGCGTGGCTGGCTATGCTTTTGGATGCCGAGATTAACCAGGCGCCTGAGCCATGGCGGGAACCATCGCTACGCATGGCCACTGGCCAAAAAAGCCCTGGCAGAAGAAGGACTCCCTTACCCAAAACAATTGGACGTATCCGATCTAGACTGGACTGGAACTATCGGCGTGGGCCGCAAAGTAGCCATGGTTGGGATATCGCGCAGTCAAGAGAGCCAAATCCATTCTCGTTTTGCGAGCGAACACTGATCCGACATAGAAGAGTTACGCCACGGAACCAGAACGTGAGCGACCCCAGCCGCAACGCGAGGAACACTCCGTCGTCGGCACATTAGATGTCCATCGAGAGCGCCTCCTCGTGCTTCGGCAGTTCTTGCTCCTTCTTCAGCACGAGGAAGTCATTCGTGTGGTAGAAAGTATCCACCGCGTCCGCGAGGCCGTCGGGCGTCGTCACATCGGAAAACGGAACGACCCGCGGATCTTCGTTGCCGTTGGCTTGCCGAAGCAGGGTCAATTCCTTCACCTGTCGCGTGGAAAGTCCAGGAAACTTGCCCAGGAAAACCATCGTCTCGCCAACCAGACGCTCACGCTCTGTGCTCGCCGCTTTGACATTGGCATTTACAATCGCTCGAAAGCTGGCCTGCCGGCGCGCCTCGATCATCTCTGATGCATTGCTCAGTTTCATGCCTCAATTTTAAGACCCCTGGGTGTCCCAACTTCGTTTTTTTATTATCGAGCGTTGTGATTGGGCGCAGTCGAAGAAAAGTTATAAGATCCAAATCCCGTCACACACCATTTCGAACATTTTCGAACCAAAGTCTTACAATAGGTAATTATTAGTACGTGCATCGACATACGCGAGGTACGGGCCGCCAAGCCCAAACTCGGTGAGTTGCTGGAAGCGCGCTTCCGCATTATTCATAACATGCGTCGCATCGGGGAGTTAGAACCCGAGGTCGGGGCCTTTCTCGCCCAGGGAGGACTGATCAAGGTGGCCACCAAGGAACATCTGTTCATCCTTAAGCCCGAAGGCCTTCAAGTCGCCGTCACGATGAAGGAAACCCGCGCCCAGGAAGGTGAACCGTTCATGTCCTTTCCGGAAGCGGTTCGATTGTTCTGCAACGAAATCAACATCCTGCACCAAAATCAACAGGCGTTTCTTACGCTGTCCGAAGATGAAATCTGGCAAATCCTCACTGACCTGCGTGACTTGGACCCAACCGCCACCCTCACGGTAAAGCAAGGTAAGAATTCTGTGCAGGTCAAATTTGATCAGGGCACCCTCCACTTCGAAACCCCAGAACTTATATGCTCCAACAAGGTGAAATCCGCTACGCCATGACCACGCGTGGCGACCTGGAACCCGTCGTCGTGCAAGCAACCCAGGAAGTTGTCTGTACGACTCCCAAGGGCGAAGAATATCTTGACCTCATGGTTACCGTAGAGGATGGACAGAAACAGCGCAGCAATAATGTCTCCTTATTCTACCAGTACGTTCCCTATCTTCCCGAAATTGAACAACAGGTGACGTAAGTTCAATTTACCGCCCCTTAAGTTGCCCCCGACACCTTCGGGACCTAAAATAAGTCTGCTGGGCTTAGCATCGTCGCCGGGCTCAATATGACCAAACTGGTAAAATGGGTTGCAGACCAAGTTCCCGATCACTCGGATTGGGTCCTGATCGGACAGTGCCTGGGCATGGCGGCTTTGGCGATACCAACCCTACTGTGGGTCTGGCCAAGGGGACGAGATTGGCTCCCCGAGCACGCGATCGCCATCCTGCAAGGCGCGGGCACCGTTGCCTTGGCCATTATCGGAATGATGGTCCTGTGCAAATTAGCGGTTCGACATAAGTGGTGGATTGCCCACAGTTCGACACCCGCCCGCAAGCGCCAAATTAGCCTGGGCGGCATGGTCTTCGATGAAAAGGCTTTGTTCACCAATATCCTGGCCTTCGGATCCATCGGCTCAGGCAAAACTGCCGCAGTCATCTACCCGGTCCTGGATTCGCTGACCGGACTTTACAAAAGCGAAGACCCCACCGATCCCAACGCCAAGTGGGGCGGTTTTGTATTAGATGTGAAGGGTGATTTCCACGAGGCAGTGGTATTTCTAATGCAAAAGCACGGACGGGATGTTCTCAATGATCTCGTCGTGATCCGGCCGGACAACGACTATTACATACTGGAGTTAGAGGAACTAACGACCAAGGAGCATTTTTTGGTGAGCTGCATGGGCGGCACCACCCTGCAGGAGTGCGATAAGGTCCTCGCGCGCGCCCTGGGCGACGAGAATATCGTGGGCACGGACAAGGCAGGCAGCAAATTCTTGCGCATGCCCAACGGGGATTATGAGACGCTTTCCTCCCATATGTTCAGCGACCGGGGAACCTTCCGCCGGCCCGAGGTCCATAAGCTTCTCACGCAGCTGGAATTCGATGTGCAAGGGCTCAGCGTCCGGTGGCTGGGCTGGCGAGAAGACAAGAGCGGACGGTTGCATCGCGTCACCCACACGGTGAATCGCCAAGTCCAATACGCCCACGACGAGCGCGGACAAACCATCACGACCAGCAAGCCCGCGCGCCTCCGCTATCTGGGAGTACACTCGATCAACAACGGGCTTACCTACAATCTCATTTCGAAAACCGCCGCCTCCACCGAAGCAGCTGGCCGCATCATGGCCGTTGCCGAAGTCACCGGCAACTCCATGGGTGGCGATAATGCCTACTGGTCCAATGCTTCGGAAAAACACATCGCCGCTTGCGTCGAGCTTTTCCGCCAGGTCGAGGGGCCGATGGGCCGAGAGTGCAGCGTCAATGAGGTGCAGAAGTTCACCTCCAACGAGCAGTTCCTCACTGAATACGTCAAGAAACTGGACGAGGTCATCAAGCAAAAGCAACAACTTGGGGCCAGCGACTTCGAGATTCTATTGCTCAGAAATCTTACCGATTACTTCGCCGGCGAGTGGATGAAACTCGACCCTAAGACCAAAGGCAACATCGCCTCATGCGTCACCAATCTCTTTGGCGACATCACCCGCAACGAACAACTGATCAAAACCTTCTGCCAGCCTTCGCGTTTCTCGTTCGAAGACTGCCTCAACGATGGCAAGGTTTACACCCTGGTGCTCAGCGCTTATCCCAACGCACAAATGCTGATCGGCACCTGCATGAAACTCGACTTCCAACAGGTCGTTCTCAAGCGTACGCAGGCGGCCTCGGTGAATAAGGACCGGTTCCTTCTGTTCGTTGCGGACGAATACCAGTACTTCATAACCACTTCAGGCGGAGGCAAAACCGGCGGCGATGAGAAGTTTCTTTCCGTGGCCCGCCAGTCGCGCATTTGCAATCTCGTTTGCACCCAGGCCAAGTCGTCGCTGCTGGCCGTGCAGAAAGATGAGAACAAAATCGATGCCTTTGTCCAATGCTTCGGTTCGCGCGTGTTCCTTCAGAACCTCGACGAGAAGACCAATAAACTCGCCGAGCAGACCCTCGGCCAGTTCTGGGCCGAACGCACTGATCATTCCGGGCCCGACCTGAAACTCTCCAGCATGTTCGGCGAGGGGAAAAGCGGCAGCATCACTCGACGGCAGGAGAAACAAAACCGGTTCGAGGCCTCTCATTTCACGCAGATGCTCCCCTTTGAAGCTGTGCTGTTCAACAAAGAGCAGGCAGCCGGACGCCGCATGGTGAAGGCTAACCTGAAGCCCGAAGCAAGGTTTTGGGATAAGAAAGACCTCTCCAATGCGGCCAACGATTATTACCAGGGTTACATCGAAAATCGGGCTTTCGAGTTGGGACTCTCGCATCTGTTCGACCCGAAAAACAATATCCGGGAAGACGCTCCCACCGATGCTGAAAAACGGAATCGAGCGAACATGACCCTGCGCTCCTGGCGCAACGGCGTGCCCATCGGACGAGTGATTCCCGCCGACAAAGAAGCCGTTGGCGGGCTAGCCGGCCGGGGCGGCTTGTCCAGCACCACGGATCTCGACAAGGACGCGCAGGAGCAAACCAGCAATGACCAGGATTCCATCGCCGAAGCCCTGGGTTCTTATCCTTCGATGGAGGTCCTTAATACTTACTTCCAGCAGGAGCCGATGATTAGCGACTACGAGATCAGCAAAGCCAGCGATCCGTTCTACGGTCGCACGGACTGCACACTCGAGACCCAAAAGCCCAAGAGTGCGAATGGAGATGAGCCGGAGATGTCCACCAGTTTCGAGGAAGACTTTATCCGGAACAACCAGAGCCTGAACCAAAAAATGCAAAGTAAGAGAAGCCATCGCCCCCTCTCCAACATCACCGGCGTTCCCGAGATCGAGACCGATACGCCTTGCCCCGATGCGCCGACGGAAAAGCCGCTCGGCGATTCCCCCCGTGCTTGACCTGATTCCCCAAGTCAACCTCGATCAGGTGCGCTGCCCCGACGCGTGCGCTACGCCTGAATCGGAAAAAGGCTGTCACTTCCGCGAGGGCCCGGACGCTTTTACCTGCCAGAAATGCAAGCTCCGCGTGCTTAAACTTTTCATAGGCTACGAGATCACCGCGACCGACTTGGATCAACTCTTCCGCACCGGGGTGACGCCCGATGAGAAAACCTTGAAACGACGGGACGGCTCCGCCTTCCAAGCCCGCATCATGTATGATCCCAAGCTGGGACTAGGGCTCGCTCCGAAAACCACCAGACAAGCCACCGACGAAACCTGCCCTAAATGCGGCCGGGCCAAACTACGCATCGTAACCAAACGGGACGGGTCCAAGTTCTGCGGCTGCTCGGGATGGCCCGAGTGCACTTTCACGAAACCCTTTGTTCCACCAGAGCCAGCCAGCCAGGCGCCTAATCCCCCGCTGGCTCCCCCACCCGCCTCTCCAGCCCAACCGGTGGAACCGGTCAGCACCGAGCCGGTAACTGCAGAGCCAGCCAGCACAGAGGTCCCCGATCTGGTTCCGCCCGATGAGCCGCCCCCAAGCATCCTGCAAGAAACACCCCCTGCGAACGTCATCCTGGACATCCACGGCAACGTGGAGGTGCACGCACAAGCAGACGACCAACACGCGTCAGTGGAAAGCAGCTCCCCGCTCACGGAGCCGGCACCTGACAAATTTCAGAACTTACCCCAATTCCTGAAGGAGTGGCTGCACATTCGCACCAGCGGCGCACCAAGTGCCGGACGCAACATCAGCCTGCCAGTGGAGACGCATACCACTTCTCCCGCGCCAAAAGAAGCTGCCCCGCCAACCAACCAGCCTCTACTTCCTCACCAGCGCTACGCCCCCGTCAAGGCAAACGATACCCCCGACCTATCCACCTTCTGAATCAAACATGTTTCGCGAAAACGATCCACTCCCGGAAGACGAAGGACCGGCTCCTTTCCATCTCACCTTTGAAAACCCCCCGCTGGTCGCGAAGATTCGCGAGGTGCGCTGTTACGGTCGCACTCACGAATTCAACCAGACCGAATTGTCCCTGCTTCATCATATGAGCCACCAGCGCATCAGTAAGTTTCTCAAGTCGGTACTTCAGCGAATGCTCAAACATTACAGAGGCAACACGTAAGTTCAGGATGTTGGGGCGGATTCGGGAACGGCATCACACATAACATTGAGTGGCAAGGCGACACTGCGGTCTCAAAGCTGAACGGCAGGTGACCGGCGGCTGCAGTTGACCTACGATGAAAAGGTAATAGAATTTCTGAAGTCTTGGCTTTACGAAGCCGAGCGCGAAGGTCCGACTGTTTAATTCAAACGGACCCAACCAACGTTGATCTTTTAAACGCGAGCGGCGAGGTGGTGCGAAGTGCCCAGGTGGCGCTCGCGCTCTCTAACGACGGTGAAGGCAACGGGTTTTGATGCCCAGAAGCATTAACCGTGGTTAAGGCTGACTTGAATCTGGCACCCGCTCGCAAAACGGCCTGCAGATCCTTCAGCATACAGTAGTTGCGTCAGGCCGTCGCACTGGTCGTGATTTACGGTCCTTGGTTGAACCACGATGCCGCTTGCGGCTCAATCAACGGTGCCTCGTCGCACTGGTCGTGATTTACGGTCCTTGGTTGAACAGCCTTGCAGCCCCAGGAAACTCTCCAAGCAGTCCCAGGCTAGGGACTAGCTCCCTCACAGGCTCGGTGGAGCAAAAAGATGCGGGTTGATCTGGCCCCCGCCCTTGCCCATCAGAGCCTTATTGAAGGCGTCTTTCAGTAGCTGCTTGGCCTGGCGCCGCGGGGAAAGACCACCGGGATAACAGCGGGAATCCGCCTCGATCTCCACCGCCGCTTTAGAACGGGACGATTTCTCTGCCAGCATAGCCGCGTGCGCGTCCATGGATCGTTCGCGTTGGGCAGGATCTCGGATGCTCGAGAGCCGAAAGTAATCCAGCATGGCGTGCTCCATGGTTTCCTCCACCAGCTCTTCGACCATCTTCGCGCTCTGCGGACCGTTGTAGACCGTGCTCTCGATGTTGTTGAGCTCGATGTCGCTGGGCAGACTTTGCCGGTAGAAGGAAAGAGAACGGCGCAGTGTTTGCCTAAGGACGTTCATGGCCGCTGAACTCACCACGGACGCTTTGGCGTAAGCCATTTCGCATTTGACCTGAGCTCGTGGGTTGAGCGCTTTGTACACTTCCATCGGCGAATCCATTACTCGCTTGCCCAGGGTCGACACAGTCAACGTGCGCGCCCGAACTCGCGCATCGAGCTCATTCTCCAGGCGCTCGTGAAACTTGGGGATGTTCGCTTCGCCAAAGGCATCCAAACGCTGCGCCAGTGCCGTGTTGTTTTGCGAGATGGCCGCGTGCAACAGGAGACCAAAAGCCGCCTCGGCCCGCGATTTGTAATAAGCCTTGGACAGGTATTCCACCTCCTCACTAAAACTGCCGGCCTTGCGGCCCGTGGCAAGGTCGCCCTCCTTTAATAGGGCTTCCAGCTTATCGGGATCAATCTTCTCTTCCCCGAAAATCATGGACGCACTGTTGAGCAACAGGCCGCGGGACCGCGTCACGTCGGCCTGTCCGGCGCTCTTCTCCAACAGACGCCGGCCAAGCTCTCTGGGCGGCTGCAAAAGGTGCTTTTCCGGAGAACGCCCGGAATAAGACTGCATCTGGTTAACCAGCAAACTGCGCGCGGAAAGGAAATCACGGTAGAAAGCATCAGGGTTGGGGACCGGATTCTTGCGTTTAGTGAAACGGTCGGAGACTTTCTGCTCCGTCTCGTTCAGGAGCGCATCAATCGATTCGGCCGAAGGCGTGGGGTTTGTGAGTTCCCAGTAAGAGCTCAGCAATTCTCTTGAAAGGTAGTGCAGTAACACCGCATGCGCGGCCTGCTGCAACTTCTCGGGATCCGAATCCAGTGGCGCGCCAAAAGTCCGAGGGTCGGTGAACAGCCCACTTAGGGCCCTGCCAAAATCCAGTTCGGTCCCATCAGGAAGGTTGAACTTGAGCTGCTCTTGCGAACGACCGAATCCCGCCAGATAGTTCACGGCAGCCAGGCCCAGATCCGGTTTGGTCTTGGACACCTGGCCCACGGCATTGCAAAAGCGATCCAGAGGCGCCATGCGTTTTTGGCTATCCTCCGCCAAGCGAATCATGAACGTTTGGAAGGCCTGTGCTACCGCTTCTTTCTCCTGTTCGGTAAAGCTCCGATGCAGGGACCGGGACATGTGATCTACAATGTTGGGCGTGAGCTTGGTGCGAATATGGCTGTCCAGAGCGCGCACGGCGTAGCCCAGCCGCGTGTTTCGGAGTGTGCTGTCCAAGTCTTCGCGCAAGCCGGTTTCCCAGGCGTTGTCCGCCGCGGTCCCCAGCATGTCGGACAGTGTGATTTTGCCGTGAATAGGGCTCGATGGCTTCTGTTTGCTGAAATCCTCTTCCACTTCCAGGATCCCCGCGACGGAATTGATGCGCTGCTCCACACCCAGGTAGTTGCCATCAAGAGCAGCGACGTTCAACTGCCGCACCTTCGAGGGATCATCGCAGAAATGCTTGGAATAGGGGGTCAGAATCCGAGTCAATGACTTCTGGTGGGGCAGCAGCGCTTGCGTCTCGTCCTCGGGCACCAAGCTGCCGTGCGTGCTGCGGAAGAAACCACGCACGTGACTAAAAACAAACCCGTGTGACAAATCCCTGATGTAGGAGCGCAGCAGACGGGAGAATTTCGGGGTGGGCCGGAAACCGGTCTTCTCGTCACCGGACAAGATGAAGGAGGCATCGTGCCGGCCTTCAATAGGCACCAGCATATTGTCCTCGGTCAAAGTAACCCGCAAGTCGATGCAGTTACCCGGCAGCATCGCCAGCTTGTGTTCCTTGGTGCCGACCTCGTCCGGGAGAATCATGTGCTCCAGCATTTCCATCGGAACATCGATCTCAAACCCATCCGTGGCGTCCAACTTGTTGATGTGGCGCAGGAAGTCGCGCGTCTCGTTGTCGGAAGGCGAGAGATCCAGCCGGATCCCCCCATCAGTCGGGATTGCGTTGCGCACCCAAAGGCCGCCCAGGGCATGGACCTCCTTCAATTGCTCCCTCTGCCTATGCAACCTGGCGCTCATCTAACCTATTTTACGACGAACACCCCCATCCATGCCTGACAAAAGATTAGCGGGAATGATTTTGCTGTATAATGATCGTGCTGCATGTACTCGCCGGACCACTGCGGGTCGACGGAAGGGTGAATGGCGGCCAGAACGCTTACGCGTAAAAAGAGACCAACGGTAATGAGCAACAACGGCTTACAATTAGAGGGCGAAGCCAAGGGCTGCTGGGAAGCACTGGCGGGACCTGGTAATCAACACACCGAAAATGCCTTCAACCGTTATTTGCAGGTCAATGGGGGCAAACGCAAGGTTTTGCACTGCGCCGTAAAGGAGACGCGCGCCAGGGAATTGACCGAATTCAAACTGCCCGAGGGGGTTGGGGTGCACGATTGTTTGCGAGCCGGATTGGACGGAAGGCTTCCCCAGGCCCTGCAGAATTGGGATTACACGCCCAAAATCCGAGCTGTGGCGCAACTCCCTTACATGCAGATGTTGCCCCCGGAACATGCTTCCCTGGTGCGGGTCCCCTGGTTTCAAACCCCCTCCCCCTGCAAATGGATGTGGTCCAGCGGTCAACATCTGCGATATCACCATCAGCTCTGGCGGGACATTCGGCCCTCCACCTTGCAGGGTGTGCAAACCACCCTGGTGATGGCATTGCCCCAGTTTGGTCATTACCTCAGCCCTCATATCCAAACGGACAAGATGTTCCTTTTCCTCGCCGCTTTGGCGCGCGGCTATTGCCCAGTGCAGTTGTTTCCCGGCAAGTATCTCTACCCAGGGGCCAACCTCGGCGAGTTTGGCAACGCCCCTGCGCCCATCTTCTCGGATATATTGCCTGCCACCGGTGGGTTCGCTTATCCCGTCGTAGAGCTGGAGCCTGATCCTTGGCGGATGCTTACCTACTACGACCGCTCAGACTGCTACTACGGGTATCCTTTTCTCGCTGTGAAAGATTCCCAGGAGGACTTTGAACTCAACAACTGGGAGCACGGAGCCATGGTGCTGCCTAACGGCAACCGAGTCCGTGCCCGGAGCAGCAAGAGCTACGTGTATGCCACGGGTGATCCCAAGCTCAACGAGGAACTCAAGCTTGGTTACGAGGAGTTCAAGGCAGCCACGTGCATGATGCGCGCCACGGTGACCCACGACGGCTTGCCCTTTCAGTTGCCTGTGGAGATGCAGCCGCTGGTCTACGCGATTATCCTCACTCACTGGACAATGCACCTGGATCGGCCCGGCGAATTGACCAGTTACACGATCGAAACCGAGCACGCCGCCATCCGCGGCTATAACTTTTTCCAGAAGAAGCCGAAGTTCTACGACAACTTCATGCGCCTGGTCCACGAAATCGCCAAGAACCCCGATTTCAAAACCTACCCGCTGTCGACCCACCTGACCAATTCCTGGCTGGGCGGCAACGCCTGCGTGTCCAATATACCGAGCAAATCCGAACAACGCTACGGTCACATGCCCATGCGGTCTTACTACCGACAGCAACTGGACTGGCAGATGGGGCTCCTCAACCTGCTCAATGACGTCAAGTTTCGCTCCAAGACCGATCGCTCCGGGACCGTCTCCATTACTGGCCAGGATCTGGAACAAGCGCTCAATTTCGAAGGGCTCGTGTTCCATCAGATGAACAGCTCGCTGCGTTTCGACAGCAACCTCTTTCAACGGCCGCTCAGAAAGCTGTCTTGCTGGCCGGATCTGCACCCGGGCTGGGTTTCTCTGGATGAAGAGTCCAGGGCCGAAGACTTGCCCCAGTTCTAGCCAGAGCGTTCCACGTCGGTTGTTCGGGCGGCCGCCTCCGGTGGCCGCCCCTTTTTTTTGTTCTCAAGTCTCGCGGCCGGAAGCCACTCAAACACCGCCTAACCAAAGATAACCCAGCCTGTCTCATGAGCTCCGCTCAACGCGAACAGGGAAGCACATGAACAATCAAACCATGGTCAGCGACCAAACCCTCGTCAGCGCATCGCCCCTTTCACACGACATTCAGGCGCCGCCCCCTGCGGACGTGGATTACCACAACTTCGAGGGATTGGAACGCGAGATCCAACGAGCCATCCAACGGGTCCGCAGTTACGACCTGCACATCGATCCCAGCCTGCCCATCTTGCTCAATGTTGACGGCATGAGCGAGAATAACCCCGGGGAAATGGGGGTAGGAATCTACGCGCATCAGACCTCGCCTGCCGGCGACGCGGTCATCTTCACCGAGCACATCCGGGCAGGCTACGGCAGCTGCAACGAGGCCGAATACATCGCCGTCAAATGCGGGCTGTCCGTGCTGCGCGCGATTTGTCCCGTGCCTGGGCGTCCCGTCGAGGTGTTCACGGATTCGCAGCTGGTCGCCAAGCAGCTCGCCGGCATCTTCACGGCCCAACCGAAAATGCAGATCTTATGCACTTTCCTCCGCCGGCTGCGGAAGGTGTATCCGTTTAATGTGAACCAAATCCCCCGGGCTGAAAACCAAATCACCGATGGTCTGGCCCAGGAGCACATTCTCAAACACAGCGGCAGAGCCCTGACGCTGGACCACGGACGCCTCAACGCCATCAAGAGCCGGATGGAAAGCACCAAGACCGAAGACCCCTTCCGCTGCCTGACCTCCCAGAAGTGGCGGGACCATTTCATTGGCCAAAGCTCGGCGCTGCAGCTCCCGCGCCGGTTCCAGGAGATCAAGCACCTGTGCAGCGATGGCCGGCAGGATCAGGCCATCGCCCTGGCGCAACAGGTGCTGGTGGACGCCGAGGGGATCTTCAAGTCCGCGCCCCAAACCAATTCACTGGCCGTGCAGTGGGCCAAAAACACCCGGGAGATTGTCCAGCAGGCGTTCAACGGACTCATCGAAGCCATCAAGTCGGGGGAGATTCTTGATGTTCACTATCTTATCGACGAATTCAGCGGAGCCGAGGCCACCGGACACGACATGTTCGACTCGCAGGCGGATTATGTGATCCGGGAGAGTGCGACCAAACGCGCTCCTTCCCTCCAGGAACACACGGAGGGCTCCGGCGACGAACTGGAGGAAAACTGAAAACACCCGAGCCCCCGCGCCTTATAATGAATTAATTCGCTCCGAAAGGGGTGAAGAATGAAACATGAGCCGGCCTCGAAAAACATCGCTTTGGGAAAGCGTCGGGCTGATCGCACTTGGCTTTATCACTGCCATCTGCATCAGCCCTCTGCTGGTGCGCGAGTACGGCTCGCCTCATTACAGGTGGTCTTTCTACGCCATTCTCACCGCTTGTTGCATGTACCCGACCTGCATACTGGCCTACACCCGCAAGAACATCGCGCAGAGAAACGGGGATTGGCACATCGTCTTGTTCGTCCTGCTGGCCAATTACGTCCTGTTCTGGCTGGCCACTTCCCACCGGTAATATGCCTGGATTTTTTGCCAAAAGTTGGCCCCTGCTCGCAGGCGCAGCCGTCATGGGGTTGGTGGTTGTCTGCGGACCGCGCCTGATTGAACACGACGACGGCGAGGTGCCCAGATTATCTAGAACCAACCAGAGCCTTCAACCCAAGCCCGCCGAGTCCTCCGCCTTGCCGGGTGGGGTGCAGCCGGTCATGGCGGAAAAGCCGCCAATGGCACTCTACCGGCTTATCGCCGAGGGGCTCATCCTCAAGCTCAAACCCGGCTCGCTGCTACTCACCTTTACCGAATACGAGACCCTGGCCAACCGCACCACCGATGCACTCTACAAGAAAATGGGGCTGGTGCTACCCAAGCCTTACCTGATTCCACCCGCGCTCCCGCTGGCTTGGGTCAATTCCCCCGAGCTGGCCAGCATGGAGGATTTCGAAAAGATCCGGCTGCTCAATGCGGCCAACAACGACTACATCAAGCGTATCATCGAAAGGCTGGTCGACGAGTATTCGGTGGCCACCGTCAGCCTGCTCAGCGAGCAGTTTGCCGCCATCCGCGGGGTGAGAAAGACCGGAGACGCAAGCGTCGCCCAGTTTCTGAAGCGGCTCTACGGACCCGATTATCTCCAGGCCTACATCCTCGCCCACGACGCCAGTGAGATTCAGAAGAGCAGCATCACCGGCAAGCGGGAGCCTATCGTCGTGCCGCCCCGCCTCGTCGCCGACGGGGAGGCCGAGATATGCGGTCTCTGGCGCACGGAATTCTCCGACGAAGAACTTGGCGCGGTACATCGGTTCATCGTCCAACACGAAATTGGCGAGAAACTGAGAAATGACCTTTCCCGATCCACCATGCCTGAAGCCGAAAAAAGCCTCATCGAATCCACGGTCCTTGGCTACCGCATCAGCAGCATGCACGCCCTGACCACAACCACCGCAGCCGTTTACTACAAGCGCGCCAAGGTAGGCGCTAACTAGCCGTATGTTTAATCTCAAGTTCCTAGCCACCGTCCGCGACGAGAGCCAGCAGATCACCAAGTGCCTGGTGAGCGCCCCCAACCAAGCCAAGGCCACCCAGAAACTGCAACAGGAGAAGTATCGGGTCATTTCCATCGAAGCACGGCCGTCGGCATTCTGGGAGGCCCTCAAGCACGGCCGGTTGGAGTTTACCTCCCCCGCCACGCGCCGTGACCTGGGCATCTTTTCTCAGAACCTTGCGCTCATGTCGCATACCAAGGTCAACACTGCCCAGGCCTTCAAAATCTTGGCTGAAAGCACGCCTAAATTGCGTTTTCGCCAAATCATCCTGGATGTTCGCAAGCGCATCATGGACGGCGAATCCATCTCCCAGGCCTTCGCCAGTGCTCCGGAGGTCTTCGACGAGGTCTATGTGGCCATCGTCCAGGCCTCGGAGACATCCGGCCAATTGCCAGTGGCACTGAAGGAACGCGCCAAGGCGCTCAAGCGCTCCGACAAGGTGCTGCGCAAGCTTAAGAATGCCATGATCTATCCGGTCATCGTGCTGCTCATGGCTTTCGCCGCAGTGATGGTCTTTTCCACCATGGCCGTGCCCGCGCTCTCCAACCTTTACAAGGGGTCGGGCATCGAGCTGCCCTTCATTACCCGCGTCATCGTGGCCTTTTCCAATTTCCTGCGCGCCAGTCCGCTATCCGTGGTCGCCATCCTGGCCCTCCCGGTCCTCATTTACATCAAGCGCAAAGCGCTCCTCTCCAACGCCCCGATGCAGCGCTTCTACCTGAAGGTGCCCTTGCTGAGAGACTTGATCTCCAAAGGCGCTTGCTTGCGCATCCTCCAGCTCCTGCACCAGTTTTCCACCGCCAATGTGACCATGCCCAAGCAATTGTTCCTCTGCCAGAAAGCCGCCGGGCACGTCTCGTTTGCCCTATCGCTCGAGCGCATTCGCAACGCCATCCAAACTTCCGGCGTCACCCTGTCCGAGGCATTCAAGCGAGAGCCCGTGTTCCCACTGACGATCGCCGGCAACATCGAGGCTGGGGAAGCCACTGGCAGCTTGCCGGAAGTGCTCGCCGCGTTGAACGATTACTACGTGGAAGACCTGGACGACGCCGTCACCCGATTCACCGCCGCTCTGGAGCCCGTCATGATCATCTTCCTGGCCAGTGTAATCGGCACCATGGTCATCGCGATGTATTTACCCTTATTTAACCTCGTTAAAATCTTAAGCCCAAATAATTAACCTACGCAAAATGACCCCACAGGCCTCGTGCGTGATTACATGCCGTTCTCTAATCAGGAATCCAAACCTCTCCGGTGCTTGGAGCATCGATCCATTCGCTGTGCCAATCCGATCTTAGCAGCAAACCAGTTCAAAGATGAAGCCTCAGCGTAACCATCCTCACCTCATCAACGAAGCCATCCAGGTCCAGCAGCTTCTTTTGCTGGATGACCACAAGCAGCCCGCCGGCGTGAAACCTCTCCGTGAAGCTCTCGGTATCGCCCGAGGGCGCGGGCTGGATCTGATCTTGGTGGCTCCTCAAGCCAAGCGGCCCGTTTGTGTGCTGGGCGATTACGGGCGTTTCCTTTTTGAGCACAACAAAATGGAACGCCCCAAGCCCGCGCGGCAAAAGGAGGTGCAGCTCTCCGCCAATATCTTCGAGCATTGACCTGGAGATTAAGGTGCGCCATGCCAAAGAGTTCCTCTCCGATGGGCACTCCATCCGCGTTGTCCTCAAGCTCCACGGACGCGAGAAGGCTCATCCGGAAATCGGCCGCCAACAAATGAGCCGCTTCCTTAGCAGAGTCAAGGGGACCGACGAGAATGTCAACGGACACCACATCCAACACCTGGGGCCGGCTTTCATGGCTTTCCTCCGGCCTTCGATCCTCACAGCGGGGATCGAGCCACAAGCTCGAGCCTGTCCGCGGCGCCGCTTTCCCGCCTTAAGTAGATTACTCCTTCAGGAAAAACGTAGGATGCCGATTTGCTGGTGACTGCCACTCCGTTGAGTGGAGAAAGAGCGTGGAAATCGGTGAGCTGCGGGCTTCCGTCCCGACCTGGTTCTCGTGCCGCATGGTGCGGTTGCGAACGGCCAACGGGACCAGATTGACGGCTCTCTTCACAGTCAACTGCGGATGCGCTCCTGATCTGGATTGAGCCTGGAGTGCGCCCAGCAGTTGCATCCGGACTATTTTTCCGAAGCGGACGGGCAGAGTGAAAACGTGCAATTGACGCAGACACTGGCGGGCGATCCTGTCCCGGCCCTGGTTGCATAGACTGCAATCCGGGAAGCAGACACGGGGATCACCCCAAGACCGGCGCAAAGGCAGACGGCGTAAAGGCTCCAAGGACAAATGCACATGATCACACGGACGTGGAGATCACGGGCTCGTAGAGCCCCATCCAGCGGCAAAAGCAGACCAGCACCCCCCCACACTCTGGGTTATACCGTCATCGAATTATGCTGCGTGTTGGCCATCACGGGCATTTTCACCAGCGCCTCGGCCCTGGCGCTCAAAGATGCCGCCAGCGAACTGGTGGTGGTAACCAATGCGCGGGCCCAGTGGATGGCCGATGAGTGCGCGAGGCTGGGCTATCGGTTGGAGTTTACTAATTTCACCGGCACGGCCAAGTTCACGTTCGTCTTGCCCACCAATATGGTGGCGGTTGACCAGCAATTGGCTTCGGAGCTTTAGCTCATACTCATCGAAGGTTCGCGCTGAGGGACGGACGGCGCCACCGGTTGGCTCACCTGGGACTTGGCCTGGCGTTGACGCGAGGAGTCGCGCACGTTGAGCCCTGTCAATCGAACCGAGGTGGGTTGCACTTCTCCTGAGGGGAGCATGAGCGGCACCCAGACACTGATGCTCACGTCCGACTCATCTTCTTTGATGGTTTTGGCGTCCCGCACGTGGTTGGCCTGGCCCGTGCTCCGCAACAGGTCGTTTTTCCGATAGAGATTTGGCCAAGGCAACGTGAAGTTGGGCGACACGTTGTACTCGAAGTTTGCGAACGTTTTGCTCAGGCGGTTGGCAATTTGAACCGGATCGGAAAGCAGTTCTGGCGCATTCTGCTCGAGGTAACTCACAAACGTCGCGCCGTTCTTGGGCAAACCCTCGCGCCCGAGGTAGACGCCGTCCTTGTAAATTCCCTCGGGACCGTAGTTGAGGTCCATGAGGTGCTGGGTAACACCGCCCCAGTAAGTGGCTTTCAGCGTGTCTCGCAAACCGCCAGGGGCCTCCATCTCCTGGTGAACGGCCAGGACGGTGGCATCGAACACCGCATGATCCGCCTCGCTCACGCCGTTGACGATGGCGTTAATGTTTGGAAAACCGCGGTTTTTGGCCATAGCCGCGCGGAACAGTGAGGAAAAGGGCTCGACCGACTTGGAATACAAAGCGCGCGCGGCGCCTGCCGTGGCAAACTCATCGGACTTCTCTTTATACATCTTGTCAAACTTCTGGTTGATCGTGGCCACCGAGTCACGCAGCAGCGCCAAACTCTGTTGGACGGGCACCGCCAGACGGCGTTCCTGCACCAAGCCGCGGAACGACGCTTTGGCTTCCTGGCGGCAGGCTTCCTCGATCGTATCCTTGGACCGGTGACCGTCGGCAAATTCCTGGAACATGCCCGCCCGCAATTGCTCGACGCGCATTTGCTCTCGCTCGAAGGCTGGACGCAGCTGCTCGGAGAGCTCCTTCATGAGCTTGAGGCGGTCTCGGCGACCTTTGGGGAACAAATCAATCAGGTGATTCTTGCCCGACACAGAACGGGTGGCCAGGTCGTTGAAGATGCGATTCATGACTGTATCCAGCGAGCCATCAGCCATGTGGGTCAGATGCACCGGGCCGTTGGGATCGGACATATCCGCTTTCTTGGCATTGTGCTGCAGGATCTTCTGATGCTGGGCCTGAGTCAGGCGGTAACGCTCACGGCCGGCGTCGTAAATATAGGCGTTGGTCACCTCGAAGCCGCCGTTGTCCAGACGACGAGCCTTACGCTCGCACATGACGTACTTGGCCTGCAGCGGATCCCGGTTTCCGATCGTGTCGGCCGGCATCTCCATGGACGGACGATTAGACAGCTGAACGTAAAAGCTCTCGCGACGGGAAAGTTCCACAACGCGGGTCACACCGTTCTGCTCGTAGGAGTAGTAGAACTTCATTGGCGGACCGGCTTGTTTGGTGTTGGGCTGCTGGCGCTGATTGGTTTCGCCGTAGCGCGACACCGAGTGATACCGCACTGGGACACCCTCCGGGACCCCGTGATTAGCCGCCACCTTAGCTGGAAGTTTCAGTGGACCGGGCCGGGTCGTGATGGCGGTGAGCTGCCGCGGGCGGCTGAGGGCGTTCAAGAACATGGGGCCGTTCATGGTGAGCAGGTAATACGGCATGTACTTCATGTAGAACGATCGATGCGTCCCCGAATAGCTGATGGCGCCGTATTCCTTGTTCAGGCCGGCCGTATCGGCGTCATCTACGGAGGAGGTCACCTCCGGTTTGGCGTCCAAGTAAACTTCCCCGTCCTCAATCGGCAGTTGGAACACCGAGCTCATGACCCGGCGCAAGTGGTTGAAGGCTTGCACCGTTTGGTATTGGGCGGGGGAGAGACCGCTTTGCATGGTCTGACCTTTGGGGACCTCGTCGGCCACATAATCGCGGCAGTCCTTGGCCAACAACTCGACGTTCTGCGCCACGGCCTTTTTATAGGCCGCGTAATCACCGACCTTGCCGACGATCTCCGGACGCTGCATGTCCCCATACAAGCCCTTGAGCCGGCATAGGTTGTGATCCAAACTATTGCAGGAAAAGGCCGATTTGCCCTCGTCGGGCAGACGCTGGATCGATTCCTCCACGAACGCCATGACGCTTTGGTTGTCCTTCAACAGCGTTAAGGCGGCATCGGTCTTCAGGTGCAACAGATCGCGGGCGGACACCGGGTTGCCGGGGATCTCACTGAGGCTCAGCAACGCCGGACGGAGCGACATCGTGGTCGTCGGCACGACCCCAGTCCGAAGGCTGTAGGCGCTTAGCGGCTTCTCCAACATCGGATTCTCCCGACCCGCGGCCTCATTGTCACCCGGGCCGTTGGACTTAGGCCCTTTAACGTACACCGCGTGCAGGTCGTGCAGGTCCTGCGAGTTCAAAGCCGTGTTCACTTTCATGATCTTATTGTATGTCCCGGACACTCCCCCAGTTCGTGAAAAATAGGATCGTTTCAAGTCGGCCCAACAAATCAGCAATAATATCCGATCAACAGGGCGTCAGCCGCATATAATTAAATTGGCTGTAACATGAACGACGCGCTCGCCAACAATAAAGAACCCGGTCTGGAGAATCCTTTTTCCAGTTCGCCGGCCAAGCCTGCCTTCACTCTTAACAGCGGGGAGTTACTCGAGAAGTATAAGTTCGTCGGGGAGGATCATCCCAGTTATCTCAACCTGCGAGAGGCACTTACCCGCGGACAAGACGCCGCAGCCAGGGCCGCTATCGCCGAATTGGAGGCCCTGCGCACCCAGGCCAAAGCATCAGGCCAGGCGAAAGTTAGTAAGAGGGCCCGTTACCCAGTATGGAGCGCTGGTTGTGTGGTCCTACTGAGCCTGGCCTTGTCCTCGGCCGTCTTTTTAAGCGCCGATCGCGCCGTCAAATTGAACATGGCCAGGTATCGCCGGGGTTCCACCAACCAGTATCTGGTGGGTGAGGCACTGGGGGGTAAAGCCAGCGCCGATATTGCTTTCGACATCATCAAGGCCCTAGCGGCGCTCAAGCCCGACCGTGTCCTGTTCGCCGGACATCAGTTGGCCAAGAAGGAGATCGTTGAATACCTGAGCGCTATTTCCCGAACGACCAGCGTGCGCATCTTATTGGGTTCAGACGCGCACGGAGCCAACCAGTTAACCGATATGCAGGGGCCGCTTCGCCAGTACGTCTTTACCGAGTTAATACCCGCCAGGCTGCCCGTCTTATCCCAGGTGCTGATCGCGGTGAACAGCCGAACCAAGCAAGGCTTGGCCCTGGTTGGAACCTACCCGTTTGATGTCCAGGACGCCTCCAAGAGCGAGCACCTGACGGTTTGCCTGCAGGATTACAACGACTGCGTAAGTCTCTACAACACTTACGACAAGCTGTTCTCGTCGAGCAAATAGGGGCCGCCATGGAATCCCAATCCTCTGTCAAAGGCAGGGTGCCCATCCTGAAGATTCCCTTGAGATTCTTCGGGATCGCCACCGACCCAAGCGCGCCCATTGCCCAAGCCGATATCGGCCGTCTCAATGCCTATGTTGACCGTCTGCGGGATGAGTTGGTCCGCATAGGGGGGAAAAGTCCAATACCCAGGCAGCTCACCGATGCCATTAAGACGATGCCTATCGTGCTCGGCCGGCTGCCTTCCGATTACGAGGTGGCTAACGATGCACTTCTGCTGCTGCACGAGCACATGTACTACGTTTACAACGCCTACCTGCGCGAAAAGGACGAGGATGTCGAGCGGGTGTTGAGCGGTTATCCCGAGTACTCTTATTACCTTCTTTCGGCAGACGTCAAGCCAGGCCAGAAACTTACTGAAGATCAGCTCAACCTTGTAAGACAGTTGTTCACGAGCCCTGTCTGGGCCATCCAGTGGCTCAATGCCCATTACGATGAGGAACTCTTTCGCAGGTTCATTACCGCGCTGTTCCATCTGCGCGATTACGACGCCCAAGCAGCCCATTGCTGGCATTGGCTTAAGACCAGAAATGCACCGACGGAGGTTAAAACCGAGGAGCTGGTCAAGGTCCTGGAAGTTATATCTCCCCATCCTTACTTGGCCATCATTGTCGCCTTGGAGTTTCCATCCATTTCGATCGAGAACCTCGTTACCCACGTGCAGCAAAGCCCGATGTGGACCTATAACTGGCTGCGGGCCGTCAAGCGGGGGCGCACGCACAACATGCTCGAAACGCTGCTGGCGTGGCCCCCGTGGGCAGTGCAATACATCAATGACCTGCGACCCGATGACGCTGATGAAATCATCGGGCAGCTAAAGGTCAAACCCCCAAACCCGTGGTGGGAAGAATGGCTGCAGGACTACATCCGCAGGTGGGAGCAAAAGCGCGTCTAACGACTTCACAATGGAACTTAATCCTTCGCAGCGGGATGCGGTGACGCGAGATAGCAAGCGTCTGCTGATGCTCGCTGGGCCAGGCACGGGCAAGACCGAAACACTGACCGAACGTATCCGTCACTTTGTTGCTGACCGCGGGGCCTTGCCTAACCAGGTGCTCATGTTCACCTACACCAACAAGGCTGCCTCGAACATGACCCTGCGGCTAAAAGGCAAGCTGGACGCGCATCAAGCATCCATTACTAGCGGCACCTTCCACAGTCTTGCCTACCGCTTTATTCGCCAGGAATGTGTTCCTCGGGATTTGCTGCCCGACTACAAAGTCCTGCCCGAGCATCATGCTCTCCGGCTCCGAAAAGAGGCAACGGAAGGTTTTAACCAAGAGAACCCGTCCCTATGCGCCATGTTACGCGAGTTGAAGATCAACGGGGCCGACTTATGCGAGTTGTATGAGCGCAAGACCCGGATGAATCTAACCGATCAGTTCCTGGCCGGCACCCATCCCAATATTCAGCGGCGAGCTGAAGAGCTTCGTTTGTATGCGCAGGGTGCGTCGGCCAGCTACGCGAAGCTTAAGCATAATTACAAGGTGTTCGACTTCAACGATCTGCTCTCGCATTTCCTTTGGGTCCTGGGAGTCAGCGACGAGGTCCGAGGCCTGCTTCAGTGGAGGTTTCCTTTCGTCTTTGTCGACGAGTACCAAGACACCAACCAAGCCCAGGTCGCCCTCCTCAAACAACTGGTCACCCCCGACTCGTATCTGACTGTAGTCGGTGACGACACCCAGTCGATCTACTCCTTCCAAGGGTCGGAGGTGGAGAAGATCCGGAAATTCAACGACGACTTCCAACCGGCCGAGGTCGTCGTGCTCGATGAGAACTACCGCAGCAGTCCGCCTATTGTGGCCTACGTCAACTCGGTCAACGCTACCTGCGCGGGCGCCTACACCAAAACCCTGATCAGCCGGGGGCCGCGTAGCGAGATCATGCCCAAAAGGGCCGTGTTTCCCAAGGAAAGTCACGAGGCGGCTTGGGTGGTCGACGAGATCCAGCGACTGGTCTCGATCGAGCAAGTGCCTCTGACCGAGATAGCCGTCCTGTTCCGAATCGGTTCCATTGCCGCCCCCTTGGAGAAGAAACTATTGTCAGCGGGCCTGCCTTTCACCCGGGAAGGAGGAATTAAGTTCAACGATCTGAAGCACATCCAGTTCTTCATCAGCTTCTTGGAGTTGCTGGATAATCCCTACGACTGGTTGGCCTGGGAGGTCATGTTGCCGGTGATCCCCAACATAGGGGAGAAACTGACCCAAGTGATTATCAAGGATTTGCAGGCCAACGACGGTAATTGGACTTGGAACGCGCCGCCGGTTTTTTCTGTGGGCCGCGGCAAACGGTTCGAGAGCCTCCTCAATTTCTGGCATGAAATGGTTGATGCCAACACCCTGCACGAGAGCAAGCAGACCGAGGTAAAGACTTATCTGGAGACTTTGTTGCCCGTGTTTAAGAGAATCTATTCCAGGTACTTCTACATTAGTCCCAAGATGCTCCGGCTCCCCAACGCGCAGCAGTTGCCTGAACGCATAGAGGACCATATCCAGGATATCCACGAGTACATCGTCGCCCTCTCCACCAGCTACATCGGGTTGGTTAAGGATTTCATCGGGGAAGTCGTCAGTAGCCAGGATCAGCGTCAAGTCAAACGCGGCTTGACCTTATCCACCATCCACTCGGCTAAGGGCTTGGAATGGACGGCGGTCTTCGTTATCGGGAACATCGATTCAATCCTGCCGTCTGCCGGATTTGGGTTGGAGCGAAACCAGCTGGAAGAAGAGCGTCGCCTCTATTATGTCGCCTGTTCCCGTGCCAAGAAATACCTCTATCTGACTGCGGCGCACCGTTACGTCCTGCCTGACAATCCTCAGCGTTACAAAGGCAAGGTCAGCCAGTTCGCCGATGACCCGCGCACCGTCGGACTGGTGCAGAAGGTAAAAGAATCCAGCCACGACCCTTTCCTGGCCATAAACCCGCACCGAATCCAGACTTATTCGATCCAAGTGCCCGAGCGACCCCGGGCGGGGGCCGCAGAAGAGCTACAAACAACGGCAGTTGAGGAGGTTGTATGAGCGAAGCAGCTGTCCCAATTCAGGTCCGGGTGACCCGCGCAGCCCTGAGTATCCAGGATTGTCCGCGGGAACTGGCCGACGCCCTTCAATACACCCGTTACGACATCAAACATGAGCACGGGAGCTTCGTTAGAACCCCGGTTCCCACCCTCTACGGGGTCTACGACGAGCATAATCGGGTTTGTCGTTCCTATGCTAATGCACTGCACCTGGTTAGGCACCACGCGCAGGCCCAGCAGCGGGTGCTGTCGGTCAACGATCAGCGAGTCTTGCCGGAGCTAAGTGTGGAGGGACTGGACCGAGAACGTTATCGCTCTGTTTGCCTTGGTGCCCTCAGCGATGTGGCCAAGGCTCGTGCTTCAGGAGTCATCGTCTTCCCCACTGGGGCGGGCAGGATCTCCCTCATTTGCGGACTGGTTCAGATGTTACCGAATCACTTTAAGGTGTTGGTAACCACGGAAGACCGCAGTGCAGTTCTGCAAATCCACAAGGCCCTGCAAGAGGTCGTCCCTGGCGAACTGATGGGGATGCATTGCAAACCCGACTCGGTGCCGGCACGGATTATGGTCGCTAAACTGGAGGACCTCCAAGACTTCACTGAAGGGGAGTTGGCTTATTCCAACTATGCCCTCAGGGATTTCGACGTGTGGATCTGCGACGAGGTGCATCGGTTGCCCGTTCCCGCACGGGCTAAGTTTCTGGCCCAATTCCGCGCCGTGTACGCCTGGGGACTGACGGCAACGCCGGAGCGCGCGGATAACTCACACATGCTCAACGAGGTCGTGTTCGGCCCGACACTTTATTCAGGCCGAGAGAAGACCGGGCCAAAGAGGGTCGCGCCGGTCAAAGCCCTGGTCTTTCCCTTGACCACCGAAACACCGCTTCCCGAGGGGCTCCCGTTGTCGACCCAGATAGAGCTTGCTTACCTGAACAACCCCCGGCTGCGCAGCCTGCTTATCCTAATCCTGGCGACCTTGCCGAACCTCGACGAGGCTAAAATCATGGTCCTCGTGGAGACAGCGCCCGATGGGAGTTACGATCGTCAGCAACTCCCCGGCTTTACCCTCCTCCAGGGTAACGACAGCCTCGAGCAGCGCCGGCGAGTAATGGAACAGTTGCGGGCAGGAGAGGTAGCCAAGCTCATCTGCCCCCATTCCTGGGCCGACGGTGTTGATATCTCAGGCCTAGATTACCTGATCGACTGTTCCAGCACGGTGACGCCCAGGAAGGCCAGCCATTACATCATGTTCCTCAACTTAGCTTCCGAAAAGCTCTTCAACCAGGGCATTGCTAAGTTACAGGCCATTGAAGCTAGCGGGTGGGATGCACGTTACATGTTCGGCCGCGAGTTAGCAAGGAACTTGGATTTTGCGCGCGCTGGGTTGCTGGCAGAGTTAGGCCAATTTACGGCCTAACATAAAATCGCCAACAAGGTTTGGCCAAAGCCCTACAATAAGGGGATGTGTGTTTTGCGGGAAAGCTCGTCATACAAAAATCAGACGCGAAAGCCCGCCACACGAAAACGCGAAAAATCGCAATAAACTAACCGACCAAGTCACTATGAGTGGAAACGAATACGACGAGTTCAGCATGTTCGCGCCGACGTCGCCGGAGGATGCGGCCAAGCAGAGCAACCCTAACCGGGGAACAGAGGTGGTGGTAGATATCCTCAAGCCCAATGTGCTCGTGCACAAATTCGAGGAAGGCGACAATTGGATGCGCTTCATCAACACCAGCGGCGCCGCTTGGTTCAGAGACATCTCCTATTACGAGACGCGCCGTGGCAACAAGGTCATGCGAGTCGCCTGGCCCGACCATTTTGGCGGTTCCAATCTGCTGCGTTCGGTTCAAGTCGGGCTGTACAACCACCCGGAGGCCAAAATGCAGATGCGCTCCCAGAAGCACAACAAGGATGGCTGGAAGTTTGAGGAGCATCGCAAAGCTTATTTCATCGCCTCGCGTTGGGAGAATACGCTCGGGCCTTTCGGCGTCGTGTCCGTGGCCTTGGGCCGTCGCCCGGGTAGAGACGGCAAGGCTCGTGAATCCTGGGGTGACAGCTTGATCAAACTCCCGGGTGAGACGAACGTTGACCCGATGCTGGCGGGTAACCCCGACTACAAGCCGAAACCCCGCTGGGGCAGCATTTTTGATCCGGTCGGCGGACGCCTGGTGAAGTGCTCCATAACCAACGCCGGCACCAAAGACATCAGCGCCACCTTCACTCCCAACGATACTCCGATGCCGCTGGGTGCGTGGATTCCGAATCCGCAGGCCGGAGGGAGGCCCCGGTTCAAACCGCTCCCGCAATTTGCCGATTTGCTGCGCGGAGTCCTCCCGTTGGACCAGTGTTTCCAGCAGCTCACGGTGGATGAGCAGGTGGACATCATTCGCGCGTTCGTTCCCCCGCATATCCTTCCGTTTGCGGAAGAAGTCATGCAGAAAGCTCTCGCCGAGCTTCGGCGCAAGACCGTCGTCCCGGGCGCCCCAGTTCCTGCCGCAGCGACTTCGGCAGCTGCGCCGAGCCCAGCGCCGGCAGTGCAGGTTCCGGTGCCGGCCGAGGAACCTTCCCAATTGTCTGATGAGGACAAACTCTACATTCTCGTAGTGCGCGAGATGGGAGCCAACTTTGCCCCGTTGGGCGAGGCGAATGTGCGGCAGTTGATCAAGAAGGGCATCTTCACGACGGCCAATTACAAGACGGTTGCGACCTTGTCGGTCGACACGTTGAAAACGTTCCTAGCCTGAGCGCGTCATTCTGACGGGGAGGCCGCCAGCCGGCCTCCCCTTTCCTGCTTAAAACCAATTATGAATATGTCTGGACATCAATCTCGCGCCTTACGTCACCGGTCCAGGCGTCACCCCGAACCTGTCCCTAAGTCCGAGCCTAGTAAAACTTGGCTCTTCAAAACAATCGTTGTCCTGTTCCTCGCTGTTTGCTTGGGGGCGAATTACAAGTTCTTCCGGTCCCTGGAACAGTTGCAGAGCCGCCTGGATAGTCGCGTCAGCGTTGAGGACTACAACAAAATGGTCGGGGCAGAACAACAGATCGTCTTAAGCCTGAACAACCTTACCCGTTCGATGCAGGCTGACCGGGCACAGTTGCACCAGTTAAACCTGCAGCTGCAGCAGGTGTCCTCCGTCACCAATGTCTATCCCAAGATCCAGGAGGTGGAGGATAGCGTCGACAACATCGCCTCCCAAACGCAACAACAGATGCAGGACAAGGCCACTCTCTCGGCGCGTGCCACTGGCAAATTGGACGCCTTGGAAAAAGCGGTCATCAAGTTGAGCCTGGCGGTGCAGGAGAACCAGTTCCAAGCAGCGCTCTTGGCCACGAACCTGGCACGTAGCCGGGCAGCCGGCATTGCCTCGACGAATCTTGTGCAGACCTTACCAGGGGCAGCCGATCCCGCGCCAGCTTCCGAAACAGATCTGGTTGCGGCAGCCCGCATCAACCCTGAGACGGATTCGGGAAAACATCAGACCGTTACACTGGCCGATCCCACCCCCGCTCAATGACAGTCGGAAAAGTCATCGATATTCTCGAGCAGTTCCCCCGCGACCAGATTCTGGAGATGGGCTACGTCACGCCGGATGACAAGCAGGAACTGGCATCGGCGCCGATTGCCGAGATTTTGATTAACGAGAATCACTTGATCATGGTGGACGCAGGAACCGCGGAGCTGATCAAGATCGTGATCATGCAAAAGCTCAACGTACGCGGTAAGGGAAATCCAAAGGCGGACGACGCCGACCTGGAAGAGCAAGCTGAGCAAATCGCCTGCATGATCCAGGCAATCGGTAAGAAGGAGCAGAGTCTGACAGAACAAGCACAGACACCGGGTTGAGCGTCGTTTTTCGAGCCAGCCCGGCAGAGTAGCTCAGCAGGAGGTTGACTTCGCGAGAAGGTCCCATCGGCCGACAAGCAGCCCATAACTTCGTGGTAATCCAGGGAGTGGCATTGATCCGATGACATCGATTGTAATTCATCGGCCTCCACTTTGAAAATAACGGTCGAGTGCCTATAATGAATTGGTTCACTCCTAAAGGAGTGCGGACTGGAAACTATTGAAACTAATAACTTCGCGAAATTTATGAAGTTAACATGGATCTTGGCGGCTCTGATAAGTTGGCTGGCCCCGGCAGCGCTGGCGCAAGCACAGGCCAAAACCAGTGTGGCGGATGTTTACAACGCTTTCATGGACCACTACGCCGATGGGAACCCGGCCTGGAAAAAGAACGTGGCGTTCGGCGCCGACCTGAGCAAGCCTCCGGAGCCACCTCTTCACCTCAATTACAGCGACTCCCTGGGCTATTACACCTACGAGACCAAACGTTGGGACGAGCTGACTGCCTACGAACAATTTGCCCTTCAAAATGATCCGAGGCTCTCGCATTTCATCCGCCAGTTCTATGGCACCGAGGCAGAGCATCCGGCGCACATGATCAAGCTAGCGCAGGCCCCCGACTCGCGGAGCGCCAAGCCCACACCACTTTTCACGGCTGTGCCGGCGCCAACGCCGGCTCCCGCCCCGGCAGCCCCCAGCCCGCGAACCGAGGAAATGAATGTTGGCACCCGCGGATTGCTGCACGTTGAGCCGGGCATGTGCACCTACAAATTTGATCCCGAGGAACTGACTAGCGCCAAACCGGTCCGTCTCATGGAGGTGGGCCAACCGTGAAGCATGGCAGATTTCACCCCTCAGCAAAAGGCGGTGCTGACCAGCACTGCCAAGTGGAACCTGGTTAATGCCGTCGGCAAGACGGGCAAGTCCCAGTTGCTGACCAGGCTTTATCTGAACCACCAGGAACGTCCCGGGGAGTTCAAGGCGATCTATCTCTGCTCCAACAGTCTTACCACCAAAAGGGTCACCGATCAGCTTAAACGGATCACGGGATTGGACTGGAGCCAGCAGCTCATCGGCACTTTGGCCGGGATCGGCTTCAAGCTGCTCCAGGAGCATTATCAGGCGCTAACTTACGAGCGACTGCCTCGCATCGTTCCCGACAGCAAGGTGAGCGATGAACGGCAAGCTGCCAAGTTCAGCGCCTCCAAGCTGCATGCCGACCAAGACAGTCTGGTGTTCATCGAACAATGGAACCAGGACTTCGTCCAGAGGCTGCGACTTAAGAATCTGGCCAGTCCGCGCTCCCTCATCATTGAAGCCACGAACCTGATTACCCGCGTTTCGCACGCCATACCGAGCCAAGTCCGGCTTCTTCTCGCCGACGACCTCCAGGACTTTACCTTCGACGAAATGTTCGCCCTGTCCGCTATCCAGGAGCGCATGGCGAAGGTTTTTTTAGCGGGAAACACCAATATCGCCATCAATGATTCATTTCAGGATACGCACATCGACAATTGGTACCCGTTGGTCACGCGCGAGGACCATGCTCCCAATCCGTTGACCACCTGCTTTGGAGTTGGCCAGGACATGGGCACCTTCCTTCATCAACTGGCGGCGTTCAACACCAAGAAGCTCTACGAACGCAACCCGCATTTCATGAGCGATGCGCGGGCTCAGTTTCTTTACGAGGTGCTTGTCCCTGGCCCCGCCGTGACCGTGGAGGTCATCCGCGAAATGGAGAAACACCTTCAACTGGGCATCTGCAACCGGTTGCTGGGCGTGGTCATGCGGACGATCAATGATGCACGTGCCATGGCCCAGGACTTGGGTGCTCCCTGTTTTATCATGTGGGACAAGTCACAGTTATCCTGCAGCCTTGATGTTCCCCAAAAGGGCGTGGTTGTCACCACCCCTTACGAGGCCCCCTATCTCGATCTGGACTACGTCGCCCTGCCTAACTGCATGCAAGGCTACTGGCCTTACCAACACGAACGCCGACTCGACAATTGCCGGCGCCAGTTCCTGCGCGCAGTCAGCAGTGCCAGGCTCGGCGTGGCCTTTCTTATTCCCGACCCCAGCAACAACGTGCTCGTCAGCCCCTTCGTTGCCGAAGGCTGCACGCCCAAGCTCGTGACCAAGACGGCCCAGTTCGCCCCGGCCATCAGCCGGACATGAGCGTTCAACTGCGCAATTACCAAGCCACGGCCGTTTCCGAGTGCTTCAAACTCTGGAACTCCAATGTGTTGAACCTGCTGGTGGTGGCAGCCGTCGGCGCGGGCAAGACAGTCATCGCCAGCCGGATTATTCAGCTGCACTTGCAGGCCCCCCAAAAACGGGTTTTGTTTCTGGCGCATCGCGAGGAGTTGTTGCAGCAGACCAAGGAAAAACTCGCCTTCGTCGACCCGAGCATCACCTGCGGCATCGAGCAGGGCCGAAATTACTGTCCCGACCGCGCGCAAGTCATGGTGGCCTCCATCGCGACGGTGCGGAATCTCGATCGGCTCCGGCGCTGGAGCCCGCTGGAGAATATTTCCCTGGTCATTGTAGATGAGGCACATCACGGGACGAGTACCTCCTATATCGATGTCCTTTACGAAATCGGGAAAGCCAACCCGCAACGGCATTTGCTAGGGATCACCGCCACACCCATACGTCTGGACGGTGAAAACCTCAGCCTCGTGTTCGATACCCTGGCCTTCCGGATCGACATGGCGGAGCTCATCGACCAGAAATACCTCTGCCCCATCCGCGGATACACCATTCAGACCAAGACGAATATCCGCAGTGTGCCCGTGAACCATGAAGGCGACTTTGACCCGGATAAGCTCGCCGCGGCCATCGATACGGCCGATCGAAACCGGGTGATTGTCGAAAGCTACCTCAAGCACGGGGAAAGCCGGCCGGCCATCGCGTTCGTCGCCAACGTGGCCCACGCGGAGCACCTGGCGCAGGAGTTCGCCCAGCGCGGCATCGCCGCCAAGGCGGTCCACGGCAAGATGGAACGGGATGAACGCAACCGCCGGGTTACCGACTACCAGAAGGGAAAACTCCAGGTTCTCACCAATTGCAATGTGCTCTGTTTGGATGCCCAAACCCAGATCCTGACCGAATCGGGCTGGGTCGGCGTGGAGCAGATGAGCTATGCGCACAAGATCGCCAATTGGGACAATGGCCAGATCTATTTTGCCGAACCCAAATTCATTGTGAGGCGGTCAAGATGTCCCGGAGAACGCATGGTGATCTGCGAAAGCCAGACCCAGTCCATTCGTGTCACTGAGGACCATCGCATGCTGATCCAGCAGGATGGGCGATGGGAACTGGTTCATGCCCGGAACTTGGTGCACGCACTCGCCTGCTTCCCGGTGGCGGGAGTGGTAACACATGAAAGGTCGCCCGACCTCTCGCTGGTCGACTGCCAGGTATTAGGCTTCTGTTTGGCCAGTGCGCAGGCGCCCGAGCATTGGCGCATCGAGCTCGACGAACAAGACCCTCGACGTCAATGGATCGATCCGCTGTTGCAGCAAGGCAGTTTCCCGGTCAAGGCCCGGAGCATGATCCACGGCGTATGGAGATGGGATCTCTCGCCCTCGGCTGAGCTGACCCGGCTGCAGAGCTACCTGGCAGCTCCCGGCACCCAGCAGCTGTGCAGACTGAGTCAGCACCAATTTGAAGCGCTATTGTCCGGGCTTCTTTCTGCCGATGGCGCCCGCGTGTCAGGTTGCAATGCGGCCTTCTTCGATGCCCTGCAAGCGGCTGCCGCCTGCCACGGATACCAAAGCACGCTGCAACCGGGCGAGCAGGCATTGACGCTGACCATGCACCGGGCCGAAAACAGTGGTCCGCAACAGCTGCGATTTGAGGAAGGCTGGCGCGATGAGCAGGTCTGGTGCGTCACCAGTCATACTGGGAATATCGTTACCAGGCGCCACGGTAAAGTTTGTGTCACGGGCAACACGGAGGGCTTTGACGCCCCCCACACCGGTGTGGTGATCATGGGACGGCCCACTAAGTCCCCGGTGGTTTTCCCGCAGCAGGTCGGGCGCGGGCTGCGGCTGCATCCCTCGAAGAAAGACTGCATCATCATCGACCTGGTCGATCTCTGTTCCCAAACCTTCACGCTTCCCAAGCTCTTCAAAATGCCTGAGCGGATGGTGTTGGAAGGGGATAATATCCGCCAGATCCAGCGAGTGGCCGAGCGGGCCAAAGCATACCATCCCGAAATCGATTGGGAGACGGAACGCACGTTCGAAACCAAGGATATTATCGAACTGCTGCAGCCACCCAGCTTTTCGCACCTGGCCGAGACCATCGTTCCCAACGTCGACTCGGAAATCACCTGGTTCCCGCTGGAGAAAGACTTTTTGTGCGTGGTCGACAACCAGGCCAGGAGGGTGGCGCGGCTGACCCGGGACGAGCTGGGGGATTGGCACTTCCAGCTGGATCAGACCCGGCTGCGCCTGGGCGGACGACGACAAGACGCCATTTTTTGCGGGACAGCCGCCTTGTTACCGAGGCTTACCGAGCCCGAGATCGAGCGCATGCGCAGCCGCATCAAGCCCGGAGGCAAACCCACGGAGGAACAGATCCGCGAGTTGAAGGATTACCAGATCCCCGCCCAGCGCATCGAGACGCTCGATTACGCCGGCGCCACGCTTCTGCTGCAGCGGCTGCACTTTACGCGTTATGTCTTCAGATCCAAGGGCCAGATGCAACAAGGCAAGTACGTGGGACAAAATCACCAAATCATTTGGCTATGGGATCCGGATTACATGGAAAACGTAGGACGTTTGAACGCTCGCATCGCAGAAAAGATCCAGCCGCTGCACGTGCTGTATTGGATGCGAAAGAATCGGCCGGAAGTGTTCAGCGTCCACCGCATGCCTTCGTTCGATGAGCTGGTGAGTTTATGCCGCAACGATCCGGTCAAGTTTCATGCCGTGATGCGGGCGGCCATGGCGGAGTCGCCCGAGTTTCACCAGATGAAAGCCCAGTTCCAACAATATCGCCGCCTGCGGTGGACACCCAAGGGCGAAAATGTCAGCCAGACAATCTAAAGGAACTCTTTATGTTCACTCGACGCGCCAGCGATCAGGAATGGGTCAAATACCTGCTTAACACCGGGCTGGTCACGATCGACCAGTACCAGACCATGCTCGGAGGTCAGAACCAGGTCGAGGTCACGGAGTTGCTCGTCCGCCACGCGCATCTGTTTGACAACGACACCTGGGTCAACCGCGCCCTGCAGCAAGACCGTTTCCATTACCTTCCCGGGATGGATTTGAATACGGCGGAATTGGAGACGTTTCAGCAATTGCGGGCCTTGCTCCTGGTGCGCTGCCTCAACGAGCACGTACTCCCCCTCCGTTATCAGAACCAGATCCTTTACCTCGGGCTCCTGCGCTACGATCCTGAGTTCAAGGAGCTGAACGAACTGCTTCAGGGCGTGCCGGTCGACATTCTGGTCTGCCTGGTGCCGCTAGGTCCCTCTGATTTCGCAAGGCTGGAGCCTTCATTGCACAGTTTCGCCCACCGATCGCATTAACCCATGCACCTGACTGATATCCCCAAGGAAGCCCTCGAGCGCATTCAGAGCCATCCGCTGGCGCGCAAGCTGGGCCCGGTCAACAGCTGGAGCGAAGAGCAGATGTGTACCGTGCTGGCCCACGTCTACCGGCTGCCCTACCTGGACATCAAGCCGGAGGAGGTGGACGCTGCCACGTTCCACCGCAAACAGAGCTTCTTCATCCGTGCGGGCCAGATCCCTATCCGACTGTTCCCCGATATCATCGCTGTCACCGAGTGTGAGCCCTGGGATGAGCGCAAGCTGCAGGATCTCATTCAGGAGTTCGAACTGGGCGTCAAACGCGTCCTGATCTCCACGCGCAATTACGATTACCTGCTCAGCCGCCTGACCCATTACCGAACAGAGGTCGCGGCGGTTACCAAGAACAACGGCGGGGCGTTCTTTTCCAACCTGGCCTGGGACAACGTCGAGGAGTCGCGCATTCTTCAGGAAATCATTCGCCGGGCCGACTTGATGGGCGCAAGCGATATTCACCTCGAACCGGAGGAGGGTTACCTGCGCGTCCGCTTCCGGGTACACGGCGACCTGCTGGTCCAACGCAAGCTCTCCCTCCGTCAGGGGGAGGAAGTGATGAAATCCCTCAAGCTGGATGCGCACTTGCTCAACAGCCAGTCCGGGGCCATCCAGTCCAGCCGGATCCGCTCGCAATTTCCCCATAACAAGACCATCGATCTGCGCGTGGAAGTGTCGCCCACCATTGATGGGGACACGGTCGTTATGCGGCTCTTGGACCCCAAGTCCATCAACCGCAGCCTCGACGATCTCAACCTGCCTCCGGACTACTATTCGGTACTCACCCAGAACATCCGCAAATCCAGCGGACTTATCATCCTCACCGGCCCCACCGGATCGGGCAAAACCACGACCCTCTACACGGTGCTGCAGCACCTCAACGAGAAGGACGTCAAGATCATTACCATCGAGGACCCGGTCGAATATCGCGTCAGCGGCATTTCGCAGATCCAGATCGAACCCGACAAGGGCATCACTTTCCCCAACGCGATCCGATCTTGTCTGCGCATGGATCCTGACCTCATGCTGGTGGGGGAAGTGCGCGATAAGGAAACCGCCAAGCTGGCTGTTTCCGCGGCCGAAACTGGGCATCTGGTCTTCACCACGCTGCATACCAATAACGCCATCGAAATCTTGAACCGGCTGGACGGATTGTCGGTGGACCGTTACCAGCTACAGACCCTCGTTCGCGTGGTCGTGGCCCAGCGGCTGATCGGCGTTCTCTGTCCCCAATGCAAGACCGCGCGCGAGATCAAAGACTATGAGAAGACCGTCCTTGAGGGACTGAACATACGCTTCGACCCGGCCAAGGTGGTCTACGATAAACGAGGATGCAGCCGCTGCAACGGAATCGGCACCATCGGACGTACCGCCGTATACAGCCTGTTCGTTCCTGACGCCGGCATTCGCGAGATGATGGGCACCCATTGCCCGATCATGGATATCATCAATGCCGCCAAAGCGCGCGGATTCAAGACGGTGATGGAAAATGCCATGGAAAACTGGCTCCGTGGTGAGGCCTGCTTCTCGGAAGTTCACGCCCTGGAAGATTGAAGGACGCCAGATCGCCGGCGAACACATTTGCGATGAAGCTCTCCTATTTCGACAACAATGCCACCACCCAACCTAGCCTGGAAGTAATCGTCGCCGTGACCCAGGCGTTGAGTGAAGACTGGGCCAATCCTTCGGCCGGATATCCTCTCGCGCGCCAAGCCGTCCAGCTCCTGAACAAGGCGCGTGCCTCGGTGGCCATGTTAGTGGGAGCCTCGCCCTCGGAAATTGTGTTCACCAGCGGCGGCACTGAAAGCATCACCTCCGCCATCCTCGGGGTCACGTCGGCAAGAGCCGGACGACACGTGGTGACCACACATACCGAACATGCCGCCACCCTGCAGTGCTTGAGCCGGCTCGAGGCAGCTGGTTTCCACTGTCCGCGTAAGCCTGAGTCACCTCACCACCGAGGAGGAAGTCACCACCTTCGTCGAGGCGCTAGTGACTGCAGTTTCCTTGTTTCGCTCGCAAGGCCGTGCCGACTTGCCGACAAGCGAGGCGTATGCTTCCTTGGTTTAGACAACGAGTCAGCCGAGAAAAAGCCTTTGAACGTGACCACGCCCTTCGAGAAATTCGGGAACCACTTCGACTACAAAAAGCGAGTGGTCCTGCCTGTTGTCCACGTCGAGAACCTCAACCAGGCTATGCGGAACGTCGAGATCGCCGCAGTCGCCGGCGCCGACGGAGTCTTCCTCATCAACCACCGCATCACTTGGGACAAACTCCTCAAGATCACCGAGGAGAGTCTCAAACGTTTTCCCAACCTGTGGACCGGCATCAACACTTTGGACAGTCGCCCAGTCCACGTCGCCCCCTATTTCCCCACGGGGCTCAAGGGTTTTTGGTCCGACAGCACCGGAGTGCGAGAAGATGAAGACTCGCAACCGGAGGCAGAGGAAACCCGAGCAGCTCTGGGGCATGGGGACATACTCTATTTCGGAGGCGTGGCGTTCAAGTACCGGCCCCAGCCCCTGAACCTGGTCCATGCAACCCAGCGCGCAGCCGCGTACGTCGACGTCATCACGACCAGCGGAGAGGGCACGGGTATTTCTGCCCACCCCCGGAAGATTAGCACGATGCGCATGGCAGCACCGCGCAATCCCTTGGCGATTGCCAGCGGTATCACGCCTGAAAACGTGCATCTTTTTCCGGGAGCCAACGCGTTCCTGGTGGCCACGGGCATCAGCGACAACGACAGCGAGCTGAACGCGAATCGGTGCCGGATGCTCGTCGAAAAGGTGGCTGCTTTGAACCAAACAACCGGCAGATGATCTGCGCAGACTGAGATGCCCAACCGCGCTAGTCCAGCACACGGATAAAACCTACCTGGGTCAATGCAGGGCGGGCTTTACGGAGCAATCAGGAGGCGAAAGTAGAGGGAATTCCAGTTGGCCACATCTCAATACTGCGGGTAAATCATGGTGGTGTTTGTCGCGAGGAAGGGTGCGCCTTGATTCGTCCAAGCAAGCATGTCGCCCGACAGTGGAAGCTGGTAATTCATTCCAACCATTAAACTGTCGAAAGATGGTGTGACTGCTTTATGCGGGTCAATTGTGGGCCTGTATCGAGAGATAAGAGCTGTTTTAGTTCGTTGGAAGTGAGGGCGCGGTTGTAGATGCGCAGATCATCGAGAGAACCATAAAGCTGCTGGATTGGTGACGCATAGGTTGGATCGTAACCCAGCGTGATGGGTCGCTTTTCAGGCACAGCTTGATTTCCCAGAGACGTTGTCTGGCTGGAGAGTTGCACACGGTCACGATAAATCGTGATGGTATTCTGAGAACGCACAAGTTGCACATTGTACCACCTGTTCAACGTCCATTGAACAAGGGGAGTGGACGCAGCCCCCGTCCCACCTGTCTGAAATCCAATTTGGGCCTGCGAGCCCGAGAATCCCAGATGAAGTTTGAATTGCTCCCGGGCGTGATTACTCAACAGCACCTGATGCGGGTCGCTTCCGATAGAGGAAACGTTCACCCAAAGTGATACTGTGAAATCGTCCATGGCAGTAGGGAAGCCGTTGGTGTTTGCGGTCATAATGCCTTGCCCTGAGACCGAGAACGCGTAAGCACTGGACGGCACGCCAAATCGGTCCGTTGTCAGCATCGCTCCAGTGACAATTCCATCGTTTCCGTTTCCGCTGGCGTCATGGGCGTTCCCATTAAAAGGGAAGTAGACAACAAGACCGTTGGAGGGTTGCCCTTGTACCGAGGACGCTGTTACCGCTAGGAGTCCGGTAAGGACCACGATCGAAGAAAATGGGTTCGTCTTGATTTTCATCGTTGCACCTGTGGAGTTCTTCTATCCGCATCCTTCTCAGCCTTGGACCCGATGGCAAGCCAAAACACTTTCATAGCGCAGCGGGCTTCGCTCCTGTTACCGCCACCGATCTCGTCAGGACGCTGCCAGCACCTGGCCTTCATCTTCGCACCGGCTCCGGATGAAAGCCGAAAAGCGGCAAAACACAATCTGTGCAAGTACCGCTTTACGAAGAACAGATACTCCTGAACGTTCCAGAACCTGAGGTTCGGCCGGCGGAGAGGCTGCCGCACTGGTTTAACGCCGAAACCTACCAAGCTTGCCTGCAGGCAGACGCGGATTACTTGGACGGGTATCCGAACTTGGATGCTATTGGCGCTGCTTACGAAAAGACCTTCCTCTTCCTCACCGCTCTGGACCAAGCGATGCTGCCCAGCGTATCGGTGGTGATTAACTCTTCCACGGGCAAAGACAGCACGCTGATGACCGCCCTTTACATTGCCGCCATGCGGCGATGGAAAGCCCATGGACGCACCTTGCGCAAGGTGCTGGTTCAGGTCTCGGACACCCACTGCGAGTTTCCTGAGATGGCCCTGCGCATGCGCGCCGAGGTCGCGGCGCTCAATCGTTACGGGTTACTCGAAGGGCTGCCGCTCAGAGCAAACCTGGTCAGCCCCCCGCCCAAGAATCGAATTTTGGTAGAGTTGATCGCAAATGGAAAACCCCTGCCCAAAATTGCGGGCGGCAAAGCTCGCCACGGTTATGAGCCGGCAGCCTGGTGCATGTCGCGGGTCAAGGCTGGGGTATTGGACCGAGCGCTCAAGGAAGCGCGGAAAGATTTCCCCTTGTTCGTACAGTGTTTGGGCGTAAGGACGGACGAATCGGCCAAGCGCGCCACCACTATCGCGCGCTATACCGTGGACGAGTTGCCGGCGGTCAGCCGCCTGGGGGATGATTTAGATCGGCTGGGGTTCTGCCCCGTTTCGCATTGGGATGATGCGAGTTTAAGGGCCTGGATGATCGAGGCACAACGTCATCCGGAAGAAGAATGCCCCTGGCGCCCTGAAGGGATGGAGGAGTTAATTTCGATCTACACCAAGGGCGCCGGCGAGAAAGACAATCCCCACGAATGTGCATTAGTTATAACCAAAGATGGAGGACTCAGTAACAGTTGTTCCGATTTAACGGGGACAAGAATGGGTTGCTGGTGCTGCCTGATTTCGATAAATAGATCGTTAAAAAACACAGCATTACATGATCAGCGATACTTATGGCTTAAACGGTGCCACGAGCTGATCTATGCGCATCATGCACGCAACCAGGCCAGGGTCAAGTTGCGGGACAGTTCGGGATTCGTCGTCGAAACGCTATTCCCTAAATCCTTCACGTTCGAGGAGCGTTACCGGCTGTTGGTCCACATTTTTCGGGCCGAGATGGAGAGTGGGTTCGAGCTGTTAGCTCCCGAAGACCTGCAGATGATAACAGAGATTTGGGGGCAGAGGATGGGGGTATTCACCGTGACCATCGAGGACGCCCGCGAGGACGCCCGGCGCTGGAAAGAGACCGGAGTGCTCGAGTTCTCCTACCAGAAGAATCTCAAATTTGCCGATATACTGGCGCGCGAACTGAGCGAAGGCATCCCGGCAGGAGCTTTCTTTCCGGGAAACGAGAACCTGGAACCGTTGAATCTCGCTCACCTGGTGGGACTGAGCGCGGGCGGTTTCGGATCCGCCTTTGTCCCAACGCTCCTTTCCTATGTATTCTTCGACCGGCGCAAGACCGATCGCATGGTGATTATGGTGACCGATCTGCCCAGCGTCATGGGCACCCGCACCAATACCGGGCTTTTGTCGGGAATGCTGGGCGCAGCCTGGGAATGCGTGAGCGTTAGGCTCCCAACCGAATGGGAAAAGGAAGTGTCGAGCGGACGTGTTTTTTTCTACGCCACCAATCAGCAAGAAGAGCGCAAACACATCCAAGAAGAATTGAAAGAAGGCATTGGCCCCTTTCGGGCCTTGGACCGCTTTTATGAAAACATGCGATCGGCTCACGGTGGCTGTCCGGAAGATCCCCTGGCCGAAAGCATCGCCTTAAGCCAGGACATTCCTAAATTGAGCCGGGAGGATTACGCTCGGGGTTTTGTGCTCTGCGGGCGACTAGCTTATGCCAGCGACGAGCTCCACTATAATCTAAGAGCCTGTTCCCGCAAGGCGGTCCGAGACGCCGGCGCCAACCCGGATAAGTTGGAAGATCCGGCCGGTAGAGAATACAGGGCTGCTTTCAAGAAGAAGCTCTCCCAGGATATGGAGCTCGACCGGCATCGCGAGGTCTTTTCCAAGTACGCCGCGACTCTGCGTGAAATCCTGCAACTCATTCGTATCGGCAAACTTAGCTGCGGTTTAGTGCAACGTTTCTGCTACCTTGCCCGGCTGGACGCCGTGGATCCGGAGGAGGCTTGCCGGGAATGGGATCAGTTCTTAGCTCAACAAATCGGACTGCCGAGCGCCCTTGAAGCCGTAGAATAAGGCATGGACCCTAATCGGACCATTGTGAGCGACCGAGGCGACTTGGTTCGGATCCTCCGCTGCGCCCTGCCTGAGATCAACGTGATGGAGGTCGATCCGCGTTTCATCGACCTCAAGGATCCCGGCTTCGACCGGGATTTCGTGCCGGAGTTTGACATCAAAAACCCCAAGGTGCACCGGCAGGTCAAGGAATTGACGGGGCACGTGATCTGCGCCTTGCCGCCGCGTTCGCCCAGTTCCACTGACAGCCTGCTTTACCACCTGGTCTACGCGCTGAAAGACCGACCGGCCCGAGTGTTGCATGCGCCCTTGCACAATCTAACCCCTCAGGACATTCGCGCCGCCATTGAAGGGGCCCAGGACCCGGATCCCTGGTTGCTTGCCTCTATGCTCACCCGACGGGTTGCCGAGCGGATCATTGGTAAATGCATCGTGCCTCCTCTGCGACAGCAACAGCTTGCCTACACAGGGTTGCTGAGCGTCTTCTATCTGTATCAGATCGAGGCCCTTGCCCATCCCGTGTGGCAGCGCCGCCTGCTCTTTGGGACCTGTGAAGCCCCCGAAATCGATCCCTACGGAGGGGTGCTTTACTTCACCAAAAAGCCGGGCACACCGGCCGACAAATTCAGCATGGAAGAGCTGACACAGGCCGATGCGGAGTATCCCGACCCACGCTATCGCCTAAACCAAATACTGACCGTGTCCAACGAACCGGTAGGAGCCATCGCGGCCGATTTGGAAAATGCCTACATGAGCGGACTGTGCAGTTGGCCCCTCACTTACGGGGCCGAGCCGTACGGGCAGAAGCCTTTGACCTTGAATGCGAGCCTGCCGAGAGAGGTGCCGCAGATCTTGCGCCGGTTGCCGGCTACCATCGCTACCGAGAAAGTCATCCGCGCCTACCAGCATCCCAAGTATCTGTTTCGGAGTCACAGCTATTATCCGCAGGATAAGACCGTGGCACCCATTAACAAAATTCCCGACGAACGGGTGCGCGTGCGCATCGAGGAGATTCAAATCAAACCCGACCTATCACTGCGCGGATTGGCCGAGCGCATGACCGCGCTACGACTCAACGTCGATCTCGGATCCATCATCAAGCTGACCAACAATGAGTTCTTAACGCAGAAGGGCGACCAGTTCAGCCTTACGCCCAAAGGCTGTCAGGTGCTCGAGTGTGTCGAGCAGGCAGGAATCGATTACCCCTTTCTCTACTTGCTCCTGCGCGTTTTTGAGGAGGTCCAAGCCGATGCCGATAGTTACGACCGTATCGTCCGAGAGGTAGCCAATCGCACGAATTTCAGTTTTTCTACCTAACCAGGCGCGACAAAAGCATCCTATGATTGGATTGAAAGCCAGTTAGTCGCCCTTCGCCCGAACGCATTATACTATCGTGATGTCGCGAACCTTGGCCATTGCTGCGGGAGTAAGCGCGATCGGATGCTTTGTTGCGGAGCGATATCTTTTCTACCGCGCCTGGGGATCAAGTTATGCCTTTTACCGCCCGGAGTTAGAGGCGGCATTCTTTATCTTGTTCGGCTTTCAGGTGCTGCTCCACTCCGCCGTGTTCCTGCGGGAGCCCGATAACCACGTGCATGGAGTAGCGCTGCCAGTCCTTTTCTTCTCCATCCTCTTGTTCATCCTCGCGATCCAGACTTACCATGTTATCTTGCGCCTGTGCAATTTCCTGGTGCTAAAAGCGGACCCGGTACTGCCATGAGACGGTTTACTAGCCACCTCTTGTTTGGACTCCTGAGCGCCCATCTTACGTTACTGGGCCAGGGAGCCTTCGACGCGGGAGTGCCGCCAGGCAACTTCGATGTCCCTGCTCTAGTCATGGCCTTGCGCAATCCCCTGAGCGGACCTGCGACCTGCGCTGATCTGCGACAGTTCCTTGACCGGGATGATTCAAATCTTCACCGCTATCAGGAAGGGGTTTATGACTGTCGGCACTTCAGCCTGGAGCTGTTCCGGCGCGCACAAAAAGAGCGGATTGCCTGTTTCATGACCCTGGTGGATTTTGCCGAAACCCCCATTGGACACAGCGTGGTTGAGTTCCCCACTCAGGATAAGGGCACCGTGTTTGTGGACTTCACCCCCGCGTTCTCCGGCACGAACCAGGTCGACGTGAAGGGACTCTCAATGCTGGCGATGGGCTTGCCCAGAATCCAGATGCCACTCTCGCAGGTGCCGTCCGACTTCACCAACAACGTCGCGATCTTCCAGAGTTACCTCCTCATGCAGGAGATGCTTCAGCAGGCGAAAACCGTGCTGGCGACCCGACCGGAAGAAATGAACCGGACAGAACCGTCACTCAAAGGGAAAATGACATCGGCAAACGCCCACGACCAGGACTCGCGGGAGCGCGCTCATGCCCAACAACGGGACCGCTACAACGATGCCCTGCAGGCACTGCGCCGTTACGAGGAATGCTGGAAAAGCCCGTTTGACTTGCAGACCCGCATGACTGTAACCGGTTTACGTCGGTTTTGATTGGCCGACTTTATCCGGACTTCCGATGCGAAGCAGCGGACAACGAAGCGTCATTCTACGGTTGACTCTTACTCTTGATACGCGCGTAAACTCGGTGGAGCATTTCGACCCTGTCGGCTAAAACCCACTCCGTAAGCGCATCGATGTTCCCCAGATAATTCCAGCGATGAGTGAAAGCGCGAGTAGCGCTCCAGAGTGCTATAGTATGTCCAATTACATCGTCCGGAAGATCGGTTTCGGTGGCAAAAAGCAGCTGGACTGACGATGCTGTCAGCGGCGGAATGAAAGTGTGGGAGAGCTGGCGTTTTGGATTTCCGTCTTCTTCGGTGGACTTTTCTTCCCGCTCTTCCTCGTAAAGCTCTTCTTCCTTCTTCGGGTCTGATCTTCTTGGG
>Ga0265314_10000586_pt1 | contig 45773 bp, 38 predicted proteins | sample 4126metaG_FD_203106 | JGI IMG/M metagenome (GOLD analysis project Ga0265314, IMG submission 203106) | Rhizosphere microbial communities from Carex aquatilis grown in University of Washington, Seatle, WA, United States - 4-1-26 metaG | ecosystem: Host-associated > Plants > Roots > Rhizosphere >... | reverse complement strand
AAAGGGCGGCCCAGGCCGCCCTTTTTATGTCCTGCCATGCAGACGTCAGCGTTCCCGCTGCTGCTTGAACTGGGACTGCGAAATCTGCAGCTTTTCGAGCGCTTCCAGCTTCTGCAGGCGCTTGTCGATGATGTCGAGTATGCGCACGGATTCCTTGGAGGACGCCTGGAGGTTCGAAAAAACGCTGGTCCAGTCCATGTTGGCGATGGCGCGGCGCATGGCCTGCTGCTCCGCACGCATGGCCCGCATGGAATTGACCAGAAACGCCGTCGAGATCCCCGCCAGCACGAGCGTCAGGGTCAGCACTACGAGTATCGCGAGCAGTATTGATTCTGTGGTCATAAACATGCACTCCGCAACTTTGGTCCCTCCGCTGCGAATGATAGCCGATTCCGCGGAACCGCGTTGGAAGCTCCGCTGCGCTGCCCCGCGCCCGGATTGTGCGGGACGCCGCCCTGGCAGACTATTGCTCGGCCAGGGCTTTAAGCCGCGGATCGTCGGGGCGATCGGCTGACGCGGCCTTCCAGTATTTGCGCGCCTCGTCTTTGAGTTCCATTTGATCGAGCCACGCGGCATAGGCAACGCGCGTCGACAGCGGCGTCGACGCCGCGGGCCGCAGCGACTCGGCCTGGGCGCGCACGTCGGCGGGCGCTACCGCGAAATCGGCAGAACTCGAATATTTCCGGCCATCGGGCAGGCGCGCGGAAACCTCCCACGTATAAGCCACGCCTTCTTTCAGTGGAATACTGGCCGGCAATTTGAACGACGCAGCATCCAGATCCGCTTCGTGCACCGTGCGGCCGGTGTCGTCGGTGATTTCAATATGATATTTGGCGCCGGGCTGTATTTCCTGCCAGCGAAACTCGGGTTGTGCCTCGAGCGTCTTTGTCTTGTGCAGATTCAGCAGTTGAATTCGTGCACCGGTACGGAATCCGCGCATGACCATTGCGCCCTGTGCAACGCCGACCGGCTTGATGCGGACGGGAGCACCGCCTTTTCCCAGCGACGAACCGCGCTTTTCCGGCTTCGCGCCGCTCGTAACCTCGGGTTGTGCCGCTTTGAACACGATTGCCGCAGGCCCCTTGAATACATATTCGACGCCGGCGTCGAGGTACATTGCGACCAGCGTGGCACCTGCCGCCAGTTGCACCTGCGCCCCCGCGTCCAGTTCGGCGAGAATAGTCACGTCGCGCGGCCGGCCATCCGCAGCGACCGTCGCCTTGCCCTGCAGGTCGGTCACCATCGCAACACCGGCGGCTTGCGCGGCCAGCGGCAGCGCCAAAATGGCCGTCAACAGCAAAACCCTGAGCCCTGCTGCCGTCATCGCCGTGTAGTCAGCCGTAAATTTCATGTCTCGGTCTCCTCGTTATCTTCACACCCGACCGCCCGCTGCGCATGCCTGCAGGTGCAGTTGCCGGTCGGGATTGTAACCCCGGCCGCTCGCGTCCCGCCGTGCGCTACGCCATGCAAATCAGGTGAATTTTCACGTTCCCTGGTCAGCGCAGACCCCGTTGTTCAGGAACGAAGCGCGACCTGCTAAACTTCGCGCCATGATACGCGCAAGCGCCGCAATTTTCATCCTGCTGGCCGCCGTCTGGATCGACCACAGCAAGTGGCTCAACCAGCTCGACATGAGTCTGCTCGACGCGCAGTTCAAGGTGATGCGCATGCGGGCCCCGCGCCCCGCGCCCAATGACGTAGTCATCGTTGGCTTCGACGACGCCACGACGAACGTGCTGCGCGAGCCGTTTACCTTGTGGCACCCGCATCTCGGCAAATTCCTGCAAGCCGCGGCCGCCGGTGACGCGGCGGTGGTCGGCCTCGACGTGGTGCTGCCCGATCGCAGTTACGAGTTTATCGTGCCCGGCGCGGACCGCCAGTTGTTGCTGGGCATCCTCACCGCGCGGCGAACCACCCCTGTCGTGTTCGCGCTGACGGTCGATCGCGCCGGCGTGACGCGCCCGATCTATCCGGCCTTTCTGACCGCCGCCGGCAAAGACGCCACCGGCTATGCGATATTGCCCCAGGATTCCGACGGTGTCGTGCGCAGGTTCAATGAAAACATCGCAGAAGGCGATGGCGTCACGGTCACGCTGGTCGGCCAGATGGCGCGCCGGCTGGGCAAGCCGGTGGGCGCAGGCCTGATCGATTTTGCCGCCGGCGACGCCTTTAATTTTGTCCCGCTGCAGGACGTGCTCGGATGGTTCGACGCCGGCAATACCGCGGAGCTCAAGCGCGCGTTCGCCGGCAAGGCGGTCATGCTCGGCAGCACCTTCAGATTCGAAGATCGTCTTGCCGCCCCGGTAAATCTCACGGCATGGGATCGCGACGCCATCAATGCGCCGGGCGTTCTGCTGCATGCCCAGGCGCTGCGCAATCTGCTTAACGACGGCTTGATCAAGCCCGTCGCCGAATGGGTGCAACTCGCGCTCGCGCTGGCCGCGGCGCTCTTGTGGTTGTGGGCGCCGGCGCCCGCCATTGCGTTTACCGTGCTCGCCCTTATCTGGGCAGTCTGCCTGGCCGCGTCCACCTTCGCACTTTCAAAAGGCGTGCATGTGCCGGTCGCCAACACCATGTTCGTCGCCCTGCTCGCCATCGGCGGGCGCCAGACGCTCGAAATCGCGCTCAATCTGCGCGAGCGATTCCGGCTGCGCCGCATCTTCGGCGGTTATGTCAGCCCGCCCGTCATGCGGGAGATTCTTGCCGGCAACCTCCATCCGACGCTTGGCGGCGTCAAGCAATTCGGCTGCGTGCTGTTTTCCGACATCCGCGGCTACACCACGATCAGCGAACGCATGACGGCGGAGCAAACGATCGCATTCCTCAACAATTATTTCGACCGCATAGTGCCGATCATTCATGAGCACGGCGGCACCGTCATCTGCTTCATGGGCGATGGCATCATGGTGGTGTTCGGCATTCCGCAGGCGCTCGACAACCCGTGTCTCGCCGCGTTCAATTGTTCTCGTGCGATGCTCGAAAACCTGCGCGAGCTCAATGCCGGGCTGACGGCAAAAAACGAACCGACCATCGACATCGGCATCGGGCTGCACGCCGGCGAAGGCATCGCAGGCCACATCGGCGCTTCGATCCGGCACGACTATTCGGTCATCGGCGACGTGACGAACGTTTCCTCGCGGCTCGAAGGGCTCACCAAGGAAGTCGGGTATCACCTCGTCTGCTCCCGCATCGTAGCCGATATGATCGGCGAAGGCGCCGCTCTGGACCCGCTCGGGCCGCGCAACATCAAGGGACATACGGCGCTTGAAGTGTTCGGCTACGACAAGATCGGGCACGATGCAAAAGCGGCAGAGCGCAACAGCCATGGAAACACCTGACCCTAAAACCGCCGCCGACGCGCTCGATGACGATGAATTGCGCGCGCTCTCCGCGCACGCGACCGAGCAGACGTATCAGAAAAGCGTCGTCGTGGTAAACGAAGGCGACCAGTCGAACACCATATTCATCATCCTGTCCGGCCGCGTGAAAGTCTTTTTGCGCAACGCCGAGGGCCGCGAAATGGTGATCAATGTGCTCGGGCCGCGCGAATATTTCGGCGAACTCGTGATCGACGAAGGGGCGCGCTCGGCGTCGATCGCAACACTTGAAACGTGCCGCTTCATGATCGTCACCAAAACGGATTTCAAGGCGCTGGTCGTCACAAATCCGGATTTTGCGCTGAAGCTGATCAATCGGCTCATGCAGCGCGTGCGCGCATTGACGGACAATATCCGCTCGCTCGCCCTGCTCGACGTTTACGGCCGCGTCGCGCGCCTGCTGCTCGAACTGGCGACCGAGCAGGAAGGCCGCCTCGTCGTCGCGGAAAAACTCACCCAGCAGGACATCGCGGAACGCGTCGGCGCCTCGCGCGAGATGATCAGCCGCATTTTCAAGGACCTCGTGACCGGCGGCTATATCAGCATCGAGCACAAGCACATCACAATCAACCGCGATTTGCCGCAACGCCGGTAAAACCGTCACCACAGATCGTGAACCCGCAGAAGTCTGCGGTCCCGACGATTGGAATATAATCACTTTGCATCATCGTTTGCGGGACGAGCCGGCACTCCGCGTCTGCATCACAAGGAATAAGCCATGGATATCACCGCGAATACCTCAAGCGCCGAACCGATGCTGTTGCGCAGCGAAACGGGCGGCGTCGCCACCCTTACCCTCAATCGCCCGCAGAAATTCAATGCGCTGTCGATGGACATGCTCGACGCGCTGCAAGCGGCACTGGATGACGTTGCCGCCGATCCGGCAATCCGCGTCGTAATCGTTGCTGCCAATGGCAAGGCATTCTGCCCGGGACATGATCTGAAAGAAATGCTCGCCAACCGCACGCAGCAATTCGTCGGTTCGCTCTTTGACAAGTGCTGCAACGTGATGATGACCATCACGCGCATGCCGCAGCCGGTGATCGCGCGCGTGCACGGCATCGCGACGGCCGCAGGCTGCCAGCTCGTCGGCGCCTGCGATCTCGCAGTGGCATCGGAGGACGCGCGCTTTGCGACTTCCGGGGTCAATTTCGGCTTGTTCTGTGCAACACCGGGCGTCGCGGTATCGCGCAACGTGTCGCGCAAGCAGGCAATGGAAATGCTGATGACGGGCGAATTCATCGACGCCGAGACTGCGTTGCGGTGGGGCCTGATCAATCGCGTCGCGCCCCTCGAGCAACTCGACCAGGCGGTAGGCGAACTGGCCGCACTCTTGCTGTCGAAACCTTCCGCCGTGCTCGCCGCGGGCAAGAAATTCTTCTATCGCCAGATTGAAATGGACATGGGGCCCGCCTACGAACTCGCGAGCGAGGTCATCACCAACAACATGCTCGGCCAGGACGCGCTCGAAGGCGTTAATGCGTTCGTCGAAAAACGCAAACCGCAATGGCATGACAAGTAATCCGGGCCGGACTCCCCTCTTCACGCTTGCCGCGCTCGTTGCGCTCGCGCTGACGTCCGCTACGTCCGCGCGCGCGGGCGGCTCGAATTACGGCGTCACACCCGGCACGCTTGCCAGTTTCGCGGGCAAGGTCAGCGAGTGGCCGGTCCCTACGCCGCGATTCGCGCGCGATCCCGCGCCCGGACCCGACGGCAACATTTACATCACGGTCATGAGCGGCAACAAGATCGCCCGTTTCGACACGAAGACGCACACATTCAAGGAATGGGACCTGGCGGCGGGCCATCATCCCCACGGCCTGCTCGTCGACAAGCAGGGCATCGTGTGGACGACCGGCAACGGCAATGGCACGCTCGGCCGCCTCGATCCTGTAACGGGCAAATTCACTGAATATCCGACGCCCTCCCGCGGCGGCGGCCCGCACACGATCGTGATCGGCGACGATGGCGTAATCTGGTTCACGATGCAAAGCGGCAACAAGATCGGACGCTTCGATACAAAAACCAGCGGTCCCGTAACGGAGTACCCTACTTCAGGCGGGCCTTACGGAATCGGGCTCGATAAATCCGGCATCGTCTGGTTCTGCCGCATGGGCGACCACAAGGTCGGCCGGCTCGATCCGAAATCCGGGCAGATGACCGAACTCTCCACGGGCGCGGGCTCGCTCCCGCGCCGCATCGCGGCTGCGCCGGACGGCATGTTGTGGGTTACCCTGTACGGCAACGGCAAGCTCGCGAAAATCGATCCGGCGACGGCAAAGATCGTCAAAATCTATCCATTGCCCGCGGGCGACGCCGGGCCTTACGCGGTGACCGTCGATGGCGCAGGCATGGTGTGGGCGAACGAAATAAATACCGACACGGTGGTGCGGCTCAACCCGGCGACCGGGGAAATGCGCGTCGTGCAGTTGCCCTCTAAAAATGTCGGCATCCGCAAGATGGTAGTCGATGCCGGCGGGCGTCTGTGGTACATGGGTAGTCACAATGGAAGACTGGGGGTGGTCGAATGAGCATAATTTCGAGGCGATTCGCGGGCGTCGGCGCGCTTGCCGCAATACTGCTGTGCCCGGCGAATGCGATTGCGCAGCCGCAATCGACCCTGCTGCCGCCACAATGCGCGGGGAAAACTGGTGCGCAACTCGATCAGTGCGTCCGCGACTTGACGGCGCCGACAGAAATTGAGCATTTCGAGTTTATCCAGCCGAAAACCGATCCCAGGGCGATACTCAATTGCAGCATGCTCAATCACGCCGACCAGGGATTCTGCATCGCGCGCAACGAAATCATTATCGAATGCCGCAAGCCCGCCAAGTATGCCGACTTCGACGGCTGCGTGAGCCGCCTGATCACCCGGCCGCAATTGCCGCGCGTAGTCGATTGCTCGCGCGCGGATTCCAGTCAACGCAAAGCATGCGCGCTGCGCAACAAATACATGACCGAGTGCCTGCAGGACCCCTGGCTTTATTTCATCTGCCTCGGCGAAAAAATGTACCCGAAGTAGGCCAGCTCGCCGCGCAACGGACCAATCTATTTTTTCTCGAGTACAAGCAGCAGCTGATTCAAACGCTTGACGAATCCCGCCGGGTCCTCGAGCTGGCCGCCCTCCGACAACAGCGCCTGATCGAACAGCACGTGGCTCCAGTCGTCGAAGCGCTGCTGATCGGCCTCGTATTTCAGCCGTTGCACGAGCGGATGGCGCGGATTGATTTCCAGGATCGGTTTCGACGGCGGCACCTTCTGCCCCGCGGCTTTTAACAGGCGCTCGAGGTTCGCACCGAGTTCGTGCTGGCCGGCGACCAGGCATGCGGGCGACTCCGTCAGACGCAGCGTCACGCGCACTTCTTTCACACGCTCCCCCAGCGCCTTCTGGACCTTTTCCACGAGCTCTTTATGCTCGCCGGACGCCTTTTCCTGCTCTTCCTTCTCGGCCGCGTCGGCGAGCTTGCCGAGATCGAGCTCGCCTTTGGCAACCGACTGCAGCGCCTTGCCTTCGAATTCGTGCAGGTTGCCCACCATCCACTCGTCGATGCGCTCCGACAGCAGCAATACTTCGATGCCCTTCTTGCGGAAAACTTCGAGATGCGGGCTGTTCTTCGCCGCGGCGAAAGTGTCCGCGGTCACGTAGTAGATTTTGTCCTGGCCCTCTTTCATGCGCGCCACGTAGTCTGCGAACGCCACGTCCTGCGCTTCGCTGTCGGTCAGCGTAGTCGCGAACCGCAGCAGTTTCGCGATGCGCTCGCGGTTGGCGAAGTCCTCGCCGATGCCCTCCTTGAATACCTTGCCGAATTCCTGCCAGAACGTCGCGAATTTTTCCCGGTGGTTTTCGGCGAGGTCTTCGAGCATGCCGAGCACGCGCCGCACCGAGCCGCCGCGGATCGCTTCGATGTCCTTCGACTGCTGCAGGATCTCGCGCGACACGTTGAGCGGCAGGTCGGAAGAATCGATCACGCCGCGCACGAACCTCAGGTAGTTCGGCATCAACTGCTCGGCGTCGTCCATGATGAACACGCGCCGCACGTAGAGCTTGATGCCGCGCCGGTGCTCGCGGTCCCACAAGTCGAACGGCGCTTTGGCCGGGATATACAGCAGCTGCGTGTATTCCTTGTTGCCCTCGACCTTCGCATGCGCGTGGCACAGCGGTGCTTCCATGTCGTGCGCCACGTGCTTGTAGAATTCGTCGTACTGCTCCTGCGTGACCTCGGACTTGGGCCGCGCCCACAACGCGTTCGCCTGGTTGACGGTCTCGTCTTCGTCCGTCTGCTTGTATTCGCTCTTGTCCTTGTCCCACTCCTCTTTTTTCATCGCAATCGGCAGCACGATGTGGTCGGAGTATTTGCGGATGATGCTGCGCAACTGCATGCCGGACAGCAGGTCGTCTTCGCCTTCGCGCAGGTGCAGCGTGACCTCGGTGCCACGGGCCGGCTTGTCCACCGCTTCGAGCGTGAATTCGCCGCCGCCGTCGGACTCCCACCGCACGCCGGTGTCCGCCGGCAGTCCCGCACGCCGCGTCGTTAATGTCACCTTGTCCGCGATGATGAAAGAAGAATAAAAGCCGACGCCGAACTGGCCGATCAGGTTCGCGTCTTTCGCCTGCTCGCCGGTCAGCTTGCTGAAAAACTCGCGCGTGCCCGAACGCGCGATGGTGCCGATGTTGGCGATGACCTCCTCGCGCGACATGCCGATGCCGTTGTCGGCGATGGTGATCGTGCGCGCCGACTTGTCGAAACTCACGCGAATCTTGAGGTCGGCGTCGGCTTCGAACAGATCCTTGTTCGTGAGCGCCTCGAAACGTAGCTTGTCGCATGCGTCCGACGCGTTGGAAATCAGTTCGCGCAGGAATATCTCCTTGTTGCTGTACAAGGAGTGAATCATCAGGTCCAGCAGCTGCTTTACTTCGGCCTGGAAGCCCAGGGTTTCCTTGATTGCGGTCGACATCCAAAACTCCATTCTTTATGCAATTGACGTAAAAAACACCGGTTAAATTGGGCCCGCCGCGCGAAATTCAAGTACGGCTTGACGCACAGGGTGGCATTTGGGAGGCCCCGACTGTAACATTGCCGCACCGACGTCGCTTCCATGAGGTAATCATCTTGAAACAGCTTAATTTTATCGCGCTCGCCGCCGTACTGTGCGTGGCAACGACGCTGGCGCGCGCCCAACAGCAGGTCGTCATCGTCACCTCGTTCCCGAAGGAACTGACCGAGGCCTATAAGAAAGCCTTCGAAGCGAAGAACCCGGGCATCAGGGTGGAAATTCTGAACAAGCCCACGCCCGCGGGCGTCGCCTACATCCGCGAGGCGCCGGCCAGCAACAAGCCGGACGTGTTCTGGGTCTCGGCGCCCGACGCATTCGAGGTGCTGTCCGCCGAAAAGCTGCTCGCCAAAATCGAATCGCCCGCGAAAGAAGTGCCGGCCAAGATCGGCAATTATCCGATCAACGATCCCAAGGGCTATTACCTGGGCCAGGCACTCGCCGGCTATGGCATCATGTGGAACACGCGCTACACCAAAGCTCACAGGCTGCCGGATCCGAAAGAGTGGGCCGACCTGACCAAGCCGGTCTATTTCAGTCACGTGGCCATGTCGTCGCCGTCGCGTTCCGGCACCACGCATCTCACGGTTGAAACGGTGCTGCAAGGCGAAGGCTGGGACAAAGGCTGGCGCCAGATGCTGATGATCGCGGGCAATTGCGCCGCAATCACCGAGCGCAGCTTCGGCGTTCCCGATGGCGTCAACAACGGCCAGTACGGAATCGGCCTCGTGATCGACTTCTTCGGCCTCGCGGGCATGGCATCGAAGTTTCCGGTCCAGTTCGTCTACCCGTCGGTCACCGCCATAGTCCCCGCCAATATCGGCATCGTGGCGAACGCGAAGAACGCGGAGAACGCGCGCAAGTTCGTCAACTATACGATGTCGCCGGAAGGCCAGGAACTCCTGTTCGATCCGCAGATCAGCCGCCTGCCGGTATTGCCGAGCGTCTACAAGAAAGCGCCGCCGGGCTTTCCGAATCCGTTCACCGGCACGATCAAGCCGAAAGTGAATTTCGATTCCGATCTCGCCGAATCGCGCTATTACGTCGTCAGCTCGATCTTCGATCAAACGATCACGTTCCGCCACAAGGAATTGACGCAGGCGGCCAAGGCGATCGACGAGGCGGCCGCCAAGCTCGCCGGCAAGCACAATGCGCAGGCGATGAAGCTGCTCGACGACGCGCGCGACGCCGCCTATTCGCCGGTGGTGACGGAACTGAAGTCGAAGGACAAGGAGTTTCTCGCGCTCTACCGCAACACCAAGCGCGACGCCGAAAAAACCAAGCAGACCACCGCGCTCGAGGAGTACTGGAGCAACACTGCGCGCAAAAACTACCTGCGCGCCGTCGAGCTCGCCGATCAGGCCGCCAGCCTCGCGAAATAGGCGCGCGGCAGCCTTCGGATGAAAGTCTGCGTGATGGGTGCCGGCGTCGCCGGCATGACCTCCGCGTATTTTCTCTGGAGCGCCGGTCACGACGTCACGGTCGTCGAGCGCAACGCGGGCGTCGGGCTCGAAACGAGCTACGCCAACGGCGGCCAGCTTTCATACAGCTACGTGGCGCCGCTCGCCGGCCCCGGCGTGCTGCCCAAAGTGCCGCCGTGGCTCATGAAGCGCGATGCGCCGCTCAGGTTTTCGCCGCGCCTGGATTTCTTCCAATGGCGCTTTTGCCTGCAGTTTGTGCTCGCGTGCACGACCGCACAGAGCGAGTTGACCACTTCGCGCCTGCTGCGCCTTTCGTTTTACAGCCGGCAGCTGATGCACGACATGGTGCAGCTGGAAGAACTAGACTTCGATTACGTGCGCAACGGCAAGCTCGTGTTTTATTCCGACGAGGCCTCGTTCCGCGGCGCGGTGGCGACGATGGATTACCAGCGCTTGCTCGGCTGCGAGCAGCAGGCGCTCGACCGCGACGGCTGCATCGCGCTGGAACCCGCGCTCGCGCATATCGCACACGAGATCGCAGGCGGCATCTACACGCCGAGCGAGGACGCCGGCGATTGCTATCATTTCTGTACCAGCCTGGAACGCGTGATGAGCGCCGGCCCGCGGCCGGTCAAGTTTGAATTCGACACGCAGGTCACGGCCGTCGTGGGCGGCGGCAACAGCATCACGTCGATCGAAACCAATCGCAACCCGATTGCCGCCGATTGCTATGTCGTCACATTGGGCGCGCAAAGCGTTTTCCTGCTGCGGCCGATCGGCATCGACGCGCCGATCTACCCGTTAAAAGGCTACAGCCTGACGCTGCCGATCAAAAACGCCAACGCAGCGCCTCTCGTGAGCATTACCGACCACAAGCGCAAAGTCGTCTACGCGCGGCTCGGCGATGAGTTGCGCGTAGCCGGCATGGCCGATATCACCAACTATCGCGCCGAGCTCGATCCCGCGCGCATCGACGTGCTGGTGCGGCAGGTCGGGCAGACGTTTCCCGCGAGCGCGGACTTCGGCCGCATGCAAATGTGGTGTGGCCTGCGTCCCGCCACCCCCAAAGGCACGCCGGTGCTCGGGCGCACCCGCTATTCGAACCTGCTGCTGAACGTCGGGCACGGCGCGCTCGGCTTCACGCTCGCGTGCGGCTGCGGCAAGATTATCGCGGACCTCGCGGCAGGCCGCGAACCGGAAATCTCGCTCGAAGGGTTTACGCTCGCTTGAATCAAACATGACGACGAAAATAATACGGCAAACTCTTAATGCGGAGGACGCGAAGGTTCGCAGAGGAAAACAACAAAGCAGCCGCTTGCCTGATCCCCTTTGCGCGCCCCTGCGTCCTCTGCGTCGTGCGGTTTGACTCGCGATTGCGGCAAATGACTAATCGTCTCAGTCCCACGCATGCCGCGATTGCGCTCGCGATCGCCGCATTCCTGCTGATGTTTTTGATCGTCCCGGTCATCACCGTCGTGTATGTCGCTTTTACCAACAGCGACGGCACGCTGACGCTCGCGCATTTCTTCTCGTTTTTCCAGCTCACGCTGATGCGCGAATCGTTCTACAACAGCCTCTACGTCGGCGGCATGAGCGTGCTGCTGTCCTCCGTGATCTCGCTGCCGCTCGCCTATTTCACGATGCGCTTCCAGTTTCGCGGCAGCGTATTGATCCAGACGCTGGGCGTATTGCCGCTCATCATGCCGCCCTTCGTCGGCGCCGCGGCAATGCAACTATTGTTCGGGCGCAGCGGTTCGGTCAACCTGATCCTCAACGACTGTTGCGGTTTCGGCATTCCGTTCATGGAAGGTCTGAACGGCGTGATCTTCGTCGAAGCGCTGCACTACTTCCCGTTCATCCTGCTCAACCTGACGGTGGCGCTCGCCAATATCGACAGCGCGATGGAAGAATCGGCGCAGAATCTCGGCGCGAGCGGCTTGCGCCTCTTCCGCCGCATCGTCTTTCCGCTGGCCATGCCGGGCTACCTCGCCGGCGCGGCCCTCGTCTTTCTCAAGGTGTTCGACGACGTCGGCACGCCGCTCGTGCTCAACGTGACCAACATATTGGCGGCGCAAGCCTATTACCGCATATCGTCGATCGGCCTCGACGACCCGATCGGCTACGTCGCGAGCGTCATCATGGTGATCGCGTCGCTCGTCGCGGTGTGGGGCTCGACCTGGCTCATGCGCGGCAAGGATTATGCGACGCTGCAACGCGGCGGCTCTAACCTGGCGAAGCGCAAGCTCAAACCCTGGCAGGCGGTCATCGCGTACGGCTGGATCGTGCTCGTGCTCGTGATAGTGCTGTCGCCGCACCTCGGCATCCTGCTCTTGTCGTTCTCCAAAGTGTGGAGCTACTCGGTCGTGCCGGACGTGTATACGCTCGACAATTACGCGACCGTATTCCGCGACTCGACCGGCATGATGGCCAATACCCTGCTCTATTGCGGCCTCGCCGCCGGCCTCGACGTAATCATCGGCACGGCGATTGCCTACCTGATCCTGCGCACGAAACTTCCGGGCCGTCAGTGGCTCGATCTGGGCGCGACCGCCGCAATCGCCATCCCCGGCGTGGTCATCGGCATCGGCTACCTGCGCACGTTCCGCGATTTCCAGCTGCCGTTCACCGATCAGCCATTCACCGCGTTCTGGCTCATCATCGCGATCGCCTACACCGTGCGCCGCCTGCCCTACGCGCTGCGCTCGTGCATGGCGGCGCTGCAGCAAATGCACGTGTCGCTCGAGGAAGCCGCTGAAAACCTCGGCGCGAACAAGAACCGCACCATCTATCGCGTCGTCGTGCCGCTGATGGCCGGCGGCATCCTCGCCGGTTTCGTGACGAGCTTTCTCACCGCCGCGGTCGAGTTGTCGGCAACGATCATGCTCGTCACCGCGCAGAGCAACGCGCCGATGTCGTACGGCATCTATCTCTACATGCAGAGCATCGCCGGACGTGGGCCGGGCGCGGCACTAGGCGTGATCGCCGTTGTAATGGTCGGTCTCGGCACGTATTTCTCCAACCGCCTGATCCGCAGCCGCGCTGCGGGTCAAACCGCGCAACTGGTCAAAACGGGAGTGTAAGAGTGCCTGACATAATGAACGAACCGTTAGCAAATGCACGCAAGGTCAAGGTCGATATCCGCAACGTCAGCCTCGCGTTCGGCGCGACGCAAGTGCTGCGCGACATCTCGCTGACCATCGAACCCGGCGAATTTTTCGCGCTGCTCGGGCCATCCGGCTGCGGCAAATCGACGCTGCTGCGCTTGATCGCCGGCTTCAATCAGGCGCAGGCCGGCAACGTCACGATTGACGGCACGGACATCACTAATATATCGCCTTGGCAACGCGACATCGGCATGGTGTTTCAGAATTACGCGCTGTGGCCGCACCTGACCGTCGCCCAGAATGTCGCGTTCGGCCTCGAAGAGCGGCGCCTCCCGCGCGCCGAAGTTGCGCGCAAAACCGCGGCGGCGCTCGAACTCGTGGGCCTCAAGGATTTCGGGCAGCGCCGGCCCAACCAGCTCTCGGGCGGCCAGCAGCAGCGGGTAGCGGTTGCACGCACCATCGCGATCGAACCCAAGGTCCTGCTGCTCGACGAACCGCTGTCCAACCTCGATGCGCAATTGCGCGTGCACATGCGCACGGAACTGCTGGCGTTGCAGCGCAAGCTCGGCGTCACCACGATCTTCGTCACCCACGACCAGGAAGAAGCGCTGTCGATCTCGGACCGCGTCGCCGTGCTGGACCGCGGCACCATCCAGCAGGTCGGCACGCCGATGGATTTGTTCGACCGCCCGCTGAACCGTTTCATTGCGAGCTTCGTCGGCACGATCAATCTGCTCGAGGGGACGGTGCGCGCCATGCCGGGCGGCGTCACGTTCGAATCGCCGCTGCTCGGGCGCGTCGATCTCACGACCGATCACCCGATCGCCGGCAATGCCGCGATTGCGTTCAGGCCGCACACGCTGAGTCTTGCCGCGGCCGACAGCGTGGGCGCAACGGACCGGATCTGGATCGATGGCCAGGTGGCGCACCGCGAATTTCTCGGCGAGTTCGTGCGCTACCGGATCGACGCCCACGGCACCGAACTCGTCGCCGACCAGTCGCATTACGGCGGCAACGTCGAATTCGTGCCGGGCAGCGCGGTCAAGGTCGGCATCGCGCCGACTCAGGTCAGAGTGCTGCCGGCCTAGCCTGCCCCGGCACGCCGCTGTGCGCTTCGTGCCATCAGCATGACCGGGATTCCCGCGAGCAGCACGCCGATACCAACCACGGCGCCGATGCTGCCGGGGTCGTGGCTCGCGGCGTAGTTAATACTCGAATAGAGCATGTAGCCGCACACCGCGCAAAACAACGCCGGCACCAGCGGATACCACGGCACGCGGAAAGGTTCGGGATTGTCCGGTTTCTGGCGGCGCAGCACGAACAGCGAAATCCCCGTCAACAGGAAAAACAGCCAGAACGCGGGGGCCGTATACGCGACCATCGTTTCAAAGCCGTCCGGCGTAAGCGACGAGAGCGCGACCAGCGCGAGCGCGATCGCGCCCTGCAACAGCAACGCGTTGACCGGCGTCATCGCGCGCTCGTTCCAGCGGCCCATGAACGAAAAGAGCCTGAAATCGCGTCCAAGCGCGTAATTCGTGCGCGCGCCGGTGAAGACGGACGCGTTCAATGCGGACAGCGAAGAGAGCATCACGATCATGCTCAGCACAACGGCGCCCGAGGTACCGAGCGTTGCTTTCATCAGGTCCGCGGCGACTACTTTGGACGCGCGCATGCCGTCGAGCCCGAGCGCATTGAAGTAGGCGTAGTTGAGCAGCAGGTACAGCGTGGTGATGATGACTATGCCGAAAATCAGTGCGCGCACGATGTCGCGGCGCAGGTTCTGCATTTCCGCCGTCAAGTACGCGGCTTCGTTCCAGCCGCCGTACGTGAGCAATACGAATATCATCGCAAGCCCCGGCATCGCGGTGCGCGCGCCTGCCGCGGCGGGCGCGGCGGCGGCGCCGCCCAGCGCGAGTCCCGCGCAGACGATGCCCAGAATCGCGAGCGCCAGCGCGAGCGTGAGAATATTCTGCACCCACTTGCTCTGGTAGGTGCCGGCCACGTTCAACGCGGTAATAGCGGCGACCGCGCCGGCCGCGTAGACGGCGGAGCCGTGGGCGCCGAGCGGCAGAAGCTGCGCCGCGTAGTCGCCGAAAACAAACGCGATGGCCGCGATGACCCCGGTCTGGATCATGGTCATGCGCGCCCACGCGAACAGGAACGCCAGCGGATTGCCGTACGCGCGGCGCAGGAAAAAATACTCGCCGCCGGCATTCGGGTACGCACTGCCGAGCTCCGCATAGCAGAGCGCGCCGATCAGCGACGCGACACCGCCCGCGATCCACAGCAGAAAGAACATCGTCTCGCTCGACGACATGCCGGCGACCAGCGACGGCGCCTTGAAGATGCCGATGCCGACGACGTGGCCGACCACCATTGCCAGCGTGTCGGCGAGCGTGAGGCTCGCCCGCGGCCGCGCGCCCCTGCCCGCGACCGCCTCCGTCATTGCGGACCCGCCGTGCGTTGCACGACTTTGGCGCTCCACGGCAATTGCTGCTGAGCCGCGCCGTCGCCGACCTTGACCGTGCCTTCGATCGTGTCGACTTTGACCGTGCCGGTGAACTGATGACGTGTCACGTTGTCGCCCGGCTTGATGAAGAACGCAAAACTCAATTGATCGCCGGCGATGGCCGGCGCCAGCAGCGCGATGGTCTGGCCGCCGCTTTTAGCGCTCCCTTCGAGCTTCTGGAACTTCTGGCTGAATTCGAGTTCCAGGCCGCCGGTGTGAGCCGGCGAATTAATCTGCGCCTGCCACCGCCCGCCCACTTTAGCGGGGACCGTCCATAGGTAGATGATGCTGAGACCCGGATGGCCGACAGTTTTTTCCGGCACCGGGATGTCTTTTTGCTCATCGGGCAACCACTCGCCCATATGATAGTCGTGCGCCACGACGCGGGTGCCGGGTTTCAGGTTGAGTATTTTCGGGCGCAGCTGCTGGTTCATTTCCGGCAGAAGATAGGTCGTGATGACCGTGGCTTTGCTCAAATCCGTTTCGAACAGGTTCTCCTTGATGAAACGCGCGCGATCGGCGACACCGTCGGAAATCGCCAGCGCATTGCTCTCGCGCAGAAGATCGTCGGAGAGGTCGACGCCAAAACCGCGCGCACCGAATTTTCTGGCGGCCGTTCTGACCATCCGGCCGTCGCCCGAACCCAGATCGATGACGAAATCTGCCGGGCCGACCTTAGCCATGCGCAGCATCTCCTCGACCACCACTTGCGGCGTCGGCACGTACACCACGTTGCCGACGCCGCGCTCCTCTTCCGCCAGCAGCAACAAAGGAAAAACCAGCGCCAGCAGCAGGCCGGCACCCCATATGCGTTTCAATTGCTTCATTGTTGCGCTCTCCACGTTGATTGTTCGATGTTCGTCGGATCAATTGGCAGTTGCAATTCGCGCGGCGCGCCATGGGATCGTCGTTTGATCCTTGCCGATACCCCGCGTAATCACGCCTTCGATCGTATCCGCGCCGACCTTGCCGTCGAAATAAAGATTGCTGTCGAGGAATCCGCCGTCATCGACAATCACGAAATTAATGCGGTCCCCGCTCAATCGGGGGTTCCACAGCCCCGCGACTTTCTTGTCGTAACGCGCAAGCCCGTCGATTTCCTGGAATTTCTGGCGGATCTCGATATCGTACGTGCGTTCGCCCGCGGGCAACTCGACGGTCGTGCGCCAGCGGCCGCCGGCCTTCGCCGGCACTATCCACAGGAACACGTTCTTGCGCACGGTCGACTTCCCGTCGGGCTGCCAGTCTTCGAGGTCGAAATCGTGCGACACGATGCGCGTGCCCGGCTTCAGGTCGCTCAGGAGGCGAGCGCGCAGTTTCATGTTGACCGACGGCAGCAGATACATGGTGACGACCGTCGCGCGGCCGATGTCGAACTTGAAGAGATCCTGCTGCTGGAACGTCACGCGGTCGCTGACGCCCTGCAATTCCGCGTTGTAGACGCTTTCTTCGATCCGGTCGGGGTCGAGATCGACACCGATGCCACGCGCGCCGAACTTCCGGGCTGCCGCAATCAATATACGGCCGTCGCCCGAACCCAGGTCTATTACGAAGTCGTCCGGCCCGACCCGGGCGAGCCGCAGCATTTCTTCGACAACCACGTACGGCGTCGGCACGTACGGTACGTCGTAGTTGAATTGGGCCCGCGCGGCGGGCGCCGCAAGACAAACGACAGCCGCAATCAACACGCGAAGGCTGTCGCGCAACCGCATTTACTGCACCAGCTGCAATTCTTGCAGGGTGGGCTTCTTCAGCAGGGTGTGAGCGGGCACGCCGGCTTCAGTGCGCAACGCGTCCCATTCGAGCTGCCGTTGCGCATTCACGCTGACGACCCGCGCGGCCCCCGTAATGGCGGCGCCGGCGAGATGCCCGCTGAATTCATAACGAGTCTTGTCGCGCGCGTCGTTCACCGTAAAGCTGAGGTCCTCGCCGCGCAACCGCGCGTTTTCGAGCGGCCACGTGTCGCCGTCGACGCTCAGGCTGCCGGTGATGACCTGAAAATTCTGCGCGATGCCCAGCGTGAAGGCCGCCGGCTTGCCGGCCACCGGCATTTCCCAGCGCCATTTACCGGCGGCATTGGCGGGCACGACCCAGTAGAAGATCTTGCTCTTCTTGTCGCGGCCGACCGGCTTGTCCGGCGCATCGATCACCAGTTGTTCGTCCGGCTTCCATTCGCCCATGTCGTAATCGTGGGCCACCACGCGCGTCCCCGGCTTGAGCGTCGCGAGCAGCTTCGGCCGCACCATCAGGTTGACCTCGGGCAGCAGATAGATCGTGACCACGCTCGCTGCGGCAAGTTCGGTTTCGTACAAATCACGCTCGTAGAACACCGCGCGGTCCGCAACCCCCGCGGCTGCCGCGCGCTTGTTCGCCAGCTCCACCAGCCGCCGGTCGAGATCGACGCCGAACCCGCGCGCGCCGTACTTCTGCGCCGCCGTGATGACCATGCGCCCGTCGCCTGACCCGAGGTCGATCACGTAATCCGCCGGGCCGACCTTGGCGACCTGCAGCATCCGGTCGACCACGTTCTGCGGCGTTTGCACGTACGGCGTGTCGCCGAAGTCCTGCGCGCTCACGGCGCACGCGGCCAGCATGACCAAACCCGCTACGATTGCTGAAATTGACTTCATCCTTCCGCCTTCATCGTTCATCCTTGCCCTCATTTGGCGCCGCGCGTCGCGTTCCATTCGTATTGTCCCTGCATGCGATTGCCCGCGAGCTTCACGCTGCCCTCGATCGCGCCGCCCGTCACGCGGCCGGCGAATTCATGCTTGAGCGCACCGCCGTTAATGTCCACGGTGAAAGTGCCGCTGATCTGGTCGCCGCGTAATTTCGCGTCCTGCAGTTTCGCACTGCGTCCGCCGACCCGCACCGTGCCGCCGATCACCTGGTAATTCTGCTCGAGCACCATCTCGTAGCTCTGCGGCTTGCCGCCGACATTCGATTGCCACTGCCAGGGTCCCGTCACCCGTGCGGGCACCACCCAGAAATAAATCGTGCTCGTGCCCGGGCCGGAGCCCGCGCCATACTTGTCCGCCACGTCGAGATTGACCGACTCATCGGCGCGCCAGTCGTCCATCGAGAAATCGTGCGACACGATGCGCGTGCCCGGTTTCAATTCCAGTATCTTCGGCCGCAACTCGAGATTGACGCGCGGCAGCAGGTACATCGTGATCACACTGGCCTGCGAAAAATCGGTCTCGAACAAATTGCGCTGGTAGAACGACGCCCGGTCGCTGACGCCCGCCTTGGCCGCGTTTTCGGTGCTCTCCTTGATGCGCACCGGATTCAGATCGACGCCGAATCCGCGCGCGCCGTAATTTTTGGCGGCGGTGATCACGATGCGGCCGTCGCCGGAACCGAGATCGATCACATAGTCCTGCGGCGTGATTTTGGCCATCTGCAGCATGCGGTCGACGACCACCTGCGGCGTCGGCACGTAAGGCACGCTGGGCTCCGCCGCGAGCGCGTGGCCCGCCGATGCCGCCGCCACCGCCATTCCCGCCGTGCGCAGGAAACCGCTTATCAAGCTCTCCATCATTTCCTCCCGCTTACATGAATGCGGCCGTGCGCCTTCGCGATTACCGACTCGCGCCGATGATTGAACTCTGGTAGATTTCGCGCACAGCCAATCCGATGGCGTCCGCCCCCGCCTGAAACGCGCCGCCATTATACCCGACCGCTAATCCACCTCGACATGCTGCACACCATCATTTTTGTCACCGGCGGCGCGATCCTGGCGCTCGAACTGCTCGCCTCGCGCATACTGACGCCGTACTTCGGCGTGAGCCTCTATATCTGGAGCGGCATACTCTCGATCACGCTCGTTTCGCTCGCGGCCGGCTATTGGCGCGGCGGCCGGCTCGCGGCAGGTCGCGCGAACCACCCGCCGCCGCCGGAAAAGCTCGCGTACCTGTTCGCGCGCATGCCGGCGCAGGCTTCGATCGCGATCGTCGTCGCGTGCCTCGTCTATCCCTATCTTTTTTACCGGCTCGCGCAACTCGACCTCGTGTTCGGCGCGTTTATCGCCTGCTGCGTGTTCCTCCTGGTGCCGCTTTACGTGACGTCCGCGATGAATCCGCTGCTGGTCGCGATCCTGTTGCGCCAGTCGGCGGCACGCGGCGAACTGGGCGATGCCGGCGCGGGACGCGTATTTTTTATCAGTACGCTGGGCTCGGTCGCCGGCGTCATCATCACCGCGTTCGGCCTGATCCAGTACATGAGCAACTTCGCCGCGGCGCTGACCGTGGCGGCGATACTTGCCGCATTGCCGCTCGTCATGTTGTTCGGCTCCCCCATCCGTATAGCGCAGCGTAAGCGCCTGACGATCACGGCCACGGCAGCACTGGTCGCGTCGCTCGGACTGTTGATCGGCGCGCACGCCTACACCGACCGTCTGTGGCCCGCCGCCTATGGCGGTGCGCCATGGCGAATCGAAGCGGTGTACCGTTCTTCGTTCGGCACCGTGAAAGTGCTGAAGAGCGGACCGCGTGACGGCGAGCCGTTTACCCGGATGTATTTCCAGGACGGCCTCGTGCAAAACATCGTGGGCGCCACCAACCGGTCGCTGTCGATGTACACCTACGCGCTGGAGGCACTGTCGTTTTCCTACCGGCCGGACCTGCGCAAAGCGCTGGTGCTCGGCATCGGCGCCGGCATGGTGCCGATGCGTCTTGCAGCCCGCGGCATAGCCGTCACCACCGTCGACATCGACTCCGCTTCACTGCGCGCAGCGCGCGAAATTTTCGGATTCGATCCACACAAGGTAAATGCCATTCAGGCCGACGCGCGCACTTACCTGCGCTCGTGCGAGAACGGTTACGATGTCGTAGTTCTCGACCTTTTTCACGGCGACGGCGTGCCCGACTATCTCGTGACGCGCGACTTCTTTCGCGATCTCAAGCATTGTCTCGGCACCGACGGCATTGCCGTGTTCAACACGTTCGCCGATCTCGATCATCCGCGCGCTTACGCCCATTTCCTCGCCACGCTGAGGAGCGAACTGCCTTCCGTCACGCTCTATCGTCCGAATTACGGCATCGCCTCGCACATCAACAGCTTCATAGTCGCGGGCGCTGCCACGTTGCCGGGCCCCGTCGGGGACGATCTGAGTCATGTGCCCCCGCGGCATTTGCGAATCATGTCTGATATGCTGCGCAATCCGATCGCCCTCGACCAAGGGCTGCTTGAACACGGCCGCGTCATCACCGACGCCGACAATCCCGTCGCGATGGACTTGGCCGAGAGCCAGTTGATTAACCGCCGTTACGTAGTCGAAGCGCTGCCGGCAGCTTTTTTCGTGAACTGAAATCCGCCGTCGGCGGCTTAAATCTCGACCTGGGTCCCGAGTTCGATCACGCGTCCCGCCGGGATGCTGAAATAGTCGACGATGCTGCCGGCGTTGCGCGTCATCGCCGCGAACAAGCGCTCCCGCCATAGCGCCATGCCGCCGCCCGGCGTTGGAATGACGGTTTCACGGCTCACGAAAAATGACGTTTCGAGCATGTTGAATCCGATGCCGCCGACCTTGAACAGCGCGAGCGTTTGCGGCACGTCGGGCACGTCCTTGAAACCGTAATAAAGCTTCAGGCGATAGCAGTGGTTGCCGAGCTCTTCGATATTGACGCGCTCCTCGAACGGCACGCGCGGCACGTCGCGGACGGTCACCGTCAGAAAAATCACCCGCTCGTGCAGCACCTTGTTGTGCGCGAGGTTATGCAGGAGCGCGTGCGGCACCGTGGCCGGATCGCCGATCAGGAAAATCGCCGTGCCGCTTACGCGGTGCGGCGGATCCGCGAACAGCATTTTCAGGAATGGCTCGAGCTGCAGCGAAGACTTGCGCAGATGGCTGAACAGTATCTCGCGGCCGTGCCGCCAGGTGACCATGACGGTAAAAATTAGACCGCCCATCAGGAGCGGAAACCAGCCGCCTTCAACGAACTTGAAGAGATTTGCCGCAAAAAACGCGACATCCACGACGAGAAAAAAGCTCGTGGACAGCACGCACAAGGTCAGGCTGTAGCACCAGCCGTAGCGGACCACGAAATACGTGAGCAGCGTCGTGATCAACATGGTGCCCGATACTGCCAGCCCGTAAGCCGACGCGAGGTTCGACGACGAACCGAACCCGATGACCGCGGCGATAATCACGACCAGCAGCGTCCAGTTGATGCTCGGAATATAAATCTGCCCGAACTCCGTGTCCGAGGTCTGGATGATATTCGTGCGCGGCATGAACCCCAGCTGGATCGCCTGCCGCGTCATCGAGTAGGTGCCGGAGATCACCGCCTGCGACGCAATCACGGTTGCCGCGGTTGCCAGTCCCACCATCGGCAACAGCGCCCAGTCGGGAAACATCAGGTAGAACGGATTTTCGACCGTCTGCGGATTTGATATCAGCAACGCGCCCTGGCCGAAATAATTAAGCGCAAGTCCGGGCAGCACGCACGCAAACCATGCGAAGCGGATCGGTGCCTTGCCGAAATGCCCCATGTCGGCATATAACGCTTCCGCGCCCGTGACGGCAAGGAATACGGCGCCCAAAACGGTGAACGATGCGAAACCATGTTGCGTCAGAAATCCATAAGCGTGCCACGGACTCACGGCGTGCAGAATCTGCGGCGCGCGCGCGATGTTGACCACGCCGATAAAGCCGAGGATTCCGAACCATACAATCATGACCGGCCCGAACAGCGCGCCGACGGTGGCCGTGCCGTGGCGCTGCAGCGCGAACAATGCGATCAGCACCCCGACCGTCAGCGGAATCACATAGGGCTTCAACGCCGGTGCCGCCACTTCGAGGCCTTCGACCGCGCTCAACACCGAAATTGCCGGCGTGATCACGCCGTCGCCGTAAAAAAGCGCGGCGCCGAACACGCCAAGCACCGCGAGCGGCGCACCCCATCCCGCCCGCTCCCTCACGGAGGCCGAGGCCAAGGCGAGCAGCGCCATGATACCGCCTTCGGTCTTGTTGTCAGCGCGCATGACGAGTATCACGTATTTGACGGACACGATGATCATCAGCGCCCAGAAAATCGCCGACACCCCGCCCATCACGCTGGCTTCGGAGAACGGGATACCGTGATTGGGGTTGAAAACTTCCTTCGCCGCGTAGAGCGGGCTCGTGCCGATATCGCCGTAAACGATGCCTAGCGCGGCCAATGCCAATGCGGCGCGGGATTGTCTAGATTCTTCTTTTTGATCCATGGCCACAGTGCGAATAACGAGCGCGCATTGTATCAGCGTCGCGCCCTGAAGCACGTCCCGCGGAAATGTGAGGTTTTTCGACGTCCCCGGGACGCGCGCCGCCCCAGGTACCTCGCCCAATCTGCACTATGACCCTTGGCAGGAGTGGCAATTGATCCGATGCCGCAGCCGATACGCCGGTGACTAAAGTGGTCCAGGCAAGGATTGAACGTTAGTTAGTCTGGCAGACCGTCATTTGCACCGTTTCTCTACGGATTCTGTCGCAATTTATACGGATTTTCTACGCTTAGAACATAAAGTTCAACGCCATTTATACGGGTGCTAGACATATATTCCACATCGTGCTCTGTCGTATATGAGCTTGTTCAACGGAACAGGAGAAAAATCATGAAATCGCTCACCGTTGTTTGTCTCGGTGGTTTTCTAACGGTCGCGGGCAGTTCCGCTATTGCAGGTCGCGACGAATCGCAGATGATGCAGGTGCAGCAAATGACGAAAACAATGCAAGCTCGTCAGCTGGCGGAAGCCAGGCAGGCGCAAACCGGTCTCGCCGGGCCGACCGGCGTACCAGGCAAAGTGGGCCCCGGCGAATCACGGTTGCCGGTTCCACGAGCCCCCGGCACCCACCCCTGAACTGCACCGGTAGTTCTCTGATGAAACAGCCCGTGGATCCACGGGCTGTTTCGGGTTGCGGGTCGTATCTGTGTTGGTCAATGTAAAGAAGACTTGTCCGCCCCCCTTAACGCGACAACTGGCAGGCCGTCACGATTGCGTCTCTCTATGAGGGACATTACCTGCCCAATGAAATCCCGGTAGCTTTCGGGGCAGCTGTCATACCAGGATGCCAGGTAGGCTTCAAAGCTTTCAGGAGATGAAGATCGCTGACGGTTCAAATACCCGATGGCCTGCAGGCTGCCGGGAGTGTTTTCAAGCAAAGGCAGCAATTGGGTTGCAAACAGTTCGTCTTTTTCCCGCAAATACGGATTGTTCTTAAGCGTTTCCCGATTCTCGTCGTACCACTCTTCAAACGATCTATTCACCGGCAGTTCCCGGTGTCTGGCGCTCAGCAAGCGCTGCGCGTATTCGCGAAACGCCGGGGCGTAGCTTTCCCAGCCGGAATATGGCGGGGAGTGTTCCCAAGCCGCCGCTACCCGGTTAAGTGCAACTATCGATACGGATTCACACAAGCCTTCTTCGAACCACTGGTTGTCTTGAGCCACTTCGTCGCGGCCGATCTTTCGATATTCGCCGTTGGTAAAAATGTGGCACAGTTCGTGCGAAAACTGGTACACGAATTGATCCCACCGCTGGTCCTGGACATTCAAAAGAACGACATAAGCTCCATCTTTCGATTTTTCAAAAAGTACCCGCGGACCCCGCTTGCTGAAAGCAACCAGTACCTTGTCTGACGCGTGCTGTGGAAAATAGGGAGTGAGCGCGTTTGCCGCTAGCGTAAGTACCGCTTTTATATACGGCGTCCGCGCCGCACCCCAATCGCCTTGCTCAACGGTGACTGCAATGCCAGCAGGTGGAGGCTGCAGGTTCGCAGCCAGCACCGATGAATTGATGATTACCGTCGCGATGACGCCGGCCGGAATCGAGAAAAACCGCATACTTGCATGAACATCTTCGTGTTGAATGACGCTTATTGAGCAACTACCAGGCCATGCCGGATTTAACGTGTAAACCGTTGACCGGTATATAAATATTTTTATATCTGCTGATGCGAACCCCGTTGGCACTGCGTCGAATTGGTGCGCGCAAGAGAGCAATGCACCTCGCAAGTGCGGAAATACCTTAACGCGATTGTCGTCCTCTGCGGGCCGCTGCGCTGTACGTTGGCAAACTTAACGGGTAATAAGGAGTGGCGCGACCGCCGCGGGCGGGGGCTTCCGCATCAGCATTGCAGTGACCCGGACAATTCAAGCCAGAGCAGTCGATTTATTTTAAGCCCCCCCCTCAGAAGCCGTTTACTTTGATTTCGAGCACCTCAGTTACGCGGCGTTATCTTTTCTGCGTTTCCGCATCCGAGTCTGCCCGGTGGCTGGATTTGCGCCGCGAACCTCTCAAGAAATTCATGCTCCTGCACTGTTTGCCCGAGCGTTTTCGATCTACGGTTGTCGCGCTACCCCACCACGCGCTTTCTCTATCTCGGAAATAACGTTTTGCGCATCGCGCGAGCCGCCCTCGTGGGCCCTCTTCGCCCAGTACAACGCCTGGTCGATATTTCGCGCTACCACCGTACCACCCTCGTTAAAGCCATTCACCAGCATGCGCGCATAAAGGACTTGTGCATCAGCAGATTCGCCGCCGTTATTCGACTCGGCCGCCTTGCGCAGCCAATAGACCGCCTTTTCCGGGCTGTAACTTCCGCTCTTGGTGTCCATGAACCACATGTACAGGCTCAATTGCGACTTGCTGCTGCCTAAATTGGCTGCAGTGGCCAACAATTGCACGCCGGAGTCGCATTCAAACTTCCGGTCAATTGCCTGAGGCGCCGAACGGCAGGAAACCAGGTATCTATACGCCAGTTCCTGGATGCCGTTGAGTGCGGGAGCGTAACCCTGGGTCGCCGACTTCTCGAGCATGCGCATGGCTTCTTGCTGGTCTCGATGAGCGTAGCCAGTGGCCATGCATTCATACATTTCAAACTGGCCCTTTGCGCTTCCCGCATCAGCCAGGGTTTTCCAATCCTTGCATGCACCGATCAAGTCGCCGGCTTTCCGGGCGGACTCGGCACGTTTCTCCACGTTGAATATCGAATCCGTCTTGGCAACGGCCGTTGAATTTTCGGCCGGCGCGGTCCCGCTCAACCTGCTTCGCGCTTTGCTTGCCTCCGGCGACGTCGGCGCAAGTACCAGGACCCTGCGGAAATGACCGTCGGCTGCCGCTGCATTCCCCAATTCCAGGTACGTTTCAGCCAACAAGTAATGGGCGGTTACATTGTCCTGATCAACGCGCAAGCCCTCCACGAATTTCAGCCGGGCCTCTTCGAATCGACCGGTTCTGAATAACGCATATCCTTCACTGAAGAACTTCTCTGCCTGAATATGGCCATCCGATTGCTGGCCAAATACCATCAAGTGCACCAGCATTAAACCGATCAGCAGAGCGCAAGACGCGATTCTCGACATAGTCCCACCAGGTGAGCGATATTTTTACGGTTACGATAAATCACATCAAGCCGGAATCGGCCGCGGATAATTCAAGTCCAATGACGCCACGCGGTGCATTGAGGCGGTCAAACCGCGTCGTTCGCAAGCCGGTAACCAATGCCCATTTCCGTCAGCAAAAGTTTGGGCCTCGCGGGATCGACTTCCAGTTTCTGGCGCAGGGATTTCATGTACACCCTGAGATAGTGATTGTTCTTGACATGCTTCGGCCCCCACACATCAGTCAGCAAATGCTCGTGGGTCAGAACCTTTCCGCCGTGCCGGACCAGTGTTGTGAGCAGCCGAAATTCAATCGGCGTGAGCTGCACGTCTTTGCCGCCGTTTTGTACCCGCCGGCGCACCAGATCTATCGTCAAGTCCCCCGACTTGAAAACGTTGCCCGAATCGGGCTGCGCGCTTTGCGCGTAACGCCGTAACGAAGCACGAATGCGGGCGACCAGTTCCTCGAGGCCGAACGGCTTCGTCAGATAATCGTCGGCCCCGATGTTGAGCGCGCCCACTTTGTCGCTTTCGAGCGTGCGCGCAGACAGGATGATAATCGGGCGCGTCGACCATTGCCGCAGGCTCTTGAGGACTTCGACGCCGTCGATATCCGGAAGTCCGAGGTCCAGGATGATCAGGTCCGGTTTACGGGACGCGGCCAGCGTCACTCCGAATTTTCCGGTTTCGGCTTCGTAAATCTCGAAACCGTACGCGCGCAGCCCCGTGCGCAGGAAACGGCGGATTTGCGGGTCGTCCTCGACCACCAGGATCACGGGATTGGATGACATCATTGGGCTCCGGCCAATTGTTCCTCTTCCGGCACGATGCGCGGCGGCTTCTCCGTAATCGGAATTACAAACTGAAACAAGGTGCCGCCGCCGGGACGGTTCTCGGCGCGTATCTGCCCGCCATGCGCTTTTACGATTGCGCGGCAGATGGTAAGGCCCAAGCCGGCGCCGCTCTGCGCAGCTTCCTTCGTCCCGCGGTAAAACTTGTCGAACAGCAGTTCCTCCGCTCCCGCCGGTATGCCCGGTCCGCTGTCCGCGACCCAAAATGCCACGTCGCGCACGCTGCAGCTCGCGCCGATCTCGATGGACGTGCCCGGCGGCGTGTACTTGATCGCGTTCTCCAGCAAGTTCTCGAGGACTTGGCCGATCATGACTGCATCGATCTTGACGAGCGGCAGCCCCGGCGCCAGATTGGTGGTGACTGGATAATCGAGCAAACGATTTTGCAGCCGCGTGAGGACTCCGCCGACGATCTCGTCGACGGGATACCAGTCGCAGTTCAGGACGACAACGCCGGCCTCTAGCCTCGCCATGTTGAGAATGTTGGTAGCGAGGCTGCTCATGCGCCGCGCCTCCTCGTGGACCGTCCTGGTGAGTTCGAGTTTCTCCTCTTCCGTAAGATAGGCCCCGCCTTCGAGCAGTCCGCTCGACGCGCCTACTATCGAGGCGAGAGGCGACCGAAAATCGTGGGAGATGGCGCTTAACAGGGAGTTGCGCAGGCTCTCTGTCTCCGCTTTGATTGCGGATGCCTGTGCATCTTTCGCCAGTTGTATCCGCTCCAGCGCCTGTGCGACCTGGCTGGTGAACATTTCAATCAATCTATGTTGCTCCGGAAGAAATACCCGCTGCAGGTTGTCCGGCACAAGTGCCAGCACACCGAGCGGCGCCAATGCGCCGCTGATCGGAAAATATATGCCCGCAGATTCCGGGAGCGTATCGGTGCCCTGGCCCGCGGTCTTGCCATGGTCGTAAACCCATTGCGCAATTCCGAGGTCATCGTACTGATATATGTATTTAATCTCCTTCGAGCGTGAATAGCCGACACGGCCTGCCGCATCAGGAAGCAAGATCGAACATTGGCCCGGAAATTCGGCTCCGATGCGCTGAATCGCAACGTCCGCGATATCGTCTACAGTCTGCGCATTTGCAAGATCGCGTGTAAGCTCGTACAACATGGTGGTGCGCCGCTCGCGTTGTCTCGCTATTGCAGCCTGCGCACGCAAATTGGCGGTTAGATTGCTCACTATCAGCGCTACTAGAAGCATGAGCACCACCATGACCAAATCTTCAAACTCGTCGCTAATCAATAACACGAAGGGCGGGGGCACGAAAAAGAAATCAAATGCCATTACTGAAAGCACGGAGGCCAGTACAGACTGGCCGAAGCCGAAACGCGACGCGACAAATACCACCCCCAGCAGGTACAGCAACACCAAAGTCGCCAGCCTGAAATGACCGAACATCGGGAACGAAATTATTGTCACCGACATCGTGACGCCGACGGCCCAGAGGTAGCCTGTAAAACGCCGGTTGTCGCTTGAGTTGTAGCGCAGTAGACCAAATGAAGCGCGGCTGCGACTCGGCGGTGTCAAAGCGTTTGGGTCCGAAATGTCTGGTTCCGGCGAGTTTGCAATCAAATGGACATCCAGATCGCGCGCTTCACGCACGATCGTATCCACAACAGAGCCCAGTATCCAACGACGCCAACCTGTCCGGATCGGCTTGCCCATTACGATCTTGGTGACATCGTGGGCGTAAGCGAACTCCAATATCTCCTCGCCCATTTCTTGCCCCGTCAAAGTGACAGCCCGCGCGCCCAATTCTTCGGCCAGCTTCAGGCAGGCCAGAACCTTGTCCCTGGCATCCTCCGGCAAATTCCGCAGCTTGGGAGTTTCCACGTACGCGACGATCCAGTCGGCGCGCGCGGAGGAAGCGAGCCGTTTGCCGGCGCGCACCAGCGGCTCCGCGAGAGGGTTCGGCCCGATGCATACCAGCACGCGTTCGCGGGCCCGCCATACATCGCGTATGGCGTTGTCTTCCCGATAATTGCGCATCGTCGCGTCGACATGCTCCGCGGTCAAACGCAGGGCCAGTTCGCGCAGCGCAATCAGATTGCCTTTGCTGAAAAAATGCCTCAGGGAGCGGTCGTCCTCCGGCCAGCTGGTTTCGTCTTCCCGCAACCGCTCGAGCAGATCGTCGGGCGGCAAGTCGACCAGTTCGATTTCGTCGGCGCTCTCGAACACCTTGTCCGGAACCGTTTGCACTACGCGAACGTGCGTTATCCCGCCGATGATGTCGTTCAAACTTTCGAGATGCTGGACGTTGAGCGTCGTGTAGACATCGATACCGGCGTCGAGCAGTTCATGCACGTCATTCCAGCGCTTGGCATGACGCGCGCCGTCGGCATTCGCGTGCGCAAGCTCATCGACCAGCACCAATGCGGGCCGGCGCGCGAGGGCGGCATCGAGATCGAACTCTTGAACCTGTTCGCCGTCCCTCTGGATCAGGCGCGGTGGCAATACTTCCAATCCCTCAAGCACGGCGGCGGTGTCGGCGCGGCCGTGTGCGTCTAATACCCCGATTACTACATCCCACCCTTCGGCGCGCTTTTCGTGCGCCTCCGACAGCATTGCATACGTTTTGCCAACGCCTGCGGCTGCGCCGAAATAGATTTTGAGCCGCCCGCGGCGACCCTGGTTGTCCTGGGCCGCAGGAACCGGTTCAGGAACGCCTTTTGAAGAGCGGGAATCCACGTTTCGAAATATGCCCGAGAGCGAGTAAAAATTCCGTATAAATTACGCATCCGCGGCCGCAAATTCCGTGAGAATCCTGTTCTCGCGACTGATCGCCATTCACCTCACGTTTTCCGTGTCGCTTGAGGCTTATTTTGTCTTTCTCCCGGCGATTTCGTCCGTGCGGTTCCACCAGCCGCCGCCTAATGCCTGGAACAACGCAACCGTGTCCGCGTAGCGGTTGGCTTGGGCCTGCACCAGCCCCACCAACGCCTGCCTGTAGGTTTGCTCGGCCGCGAGCAGCGCCAGATAACTGACATCGCCAAGCCGCAATTGCTCGCGCGCAAGCTCGAGACTTTCGGCCGCGGCTTGTTCGGCCACAGTAGCGGCGCTTAATGCTTCCGCATCATATTGAAGCGCGCGCAGCGTGTCGGCCACGTTTTGAAACGCGGTTATGACCGTACTGCGGTAGAGCGCCGCCGACTCGTCGAAGGCGGCTTCCGCCGCCCGCTTGCGGTGCAGTAACGTACCGCCCTGGAAGATTGGCTGCGTAATGCCGGCGGCAACGCTCCAGAATCCGCTGCCGGACGTAAACACGTCGCTCAACGACGTGGCGACGCCGCCGGCGCCGGCTGTCAGCATGAATTGCGGCAGCATATTGGCCGTGGCGACGCCAACCTGCGCGCTGGCGGCGTGCAACTGCTCTTCCGCCGCACGCACGTCGGGACGCTGCTCGACGAGCCTGGAGGGCAAACTGACCGGCAGGTCGCCCGGCAACTGCAGCGACGCGAGCTCGAATTTTTCACTCACTTCCTCGCTGGGAAAGCGGCCGGCCAATGCGGTCAGCAGATCGCGTTGCAACGCCAGCTGCTTCTGCAACTGCACCAGATTGACCTGCGCCTGCGCCTGCGCCGCCCGTTGCGCGGCCACGGCTGCTTGCGACACGTCCCCCAGTTCGTACTGCCGCTGGATAAGTTCGAGTTGCTCGCCGTCGATCTTGACGATGCTTTGCAATGCGGCGATTTGCCCGCGCAAAGACGCCTCCTGCACCGCCGCCGCAACCACATTGGATGTCAGCGTCAGATAGGTCGCTTCAAGCTGGAAACGCTGAAAATCCGCCAGCGCCTTGACCGATTCCACCTGGCGCCGGTTGCCCCCGAACACATCCGGCACATAGGCAACGTTGACCTGGGCGGTGTACAGATTGAAAAGCGTGGCGTTGGAATTCAGCGGCGACGTGAATATGCCGGGGATTTTCTGGCGCGTCGGCGAAACATTCGCTTCGACGCCCGGGTAAAATACGCCGCGTTGCGCGCGCAGATTTTCCTGCGCCACGCGCAGCGCCGCCTGCGCCGCCTGCAATCCGGGATTTGCCTTCAGGCTCTGCTCGACCAGGGCGTTGAGCGGCTGCGAGCGAAATAACGTCCACCATTGCGCGGGAATGTCCATGTCGTGGACAAAGCGCTGCGCGTCACTGCCGGCGGTCTTCGCCGGCAACGGTTCCGGCGTGTAACTCTTGACTTGCGGGCGGGCGGGCCGCTGAAAATCCGGCCCCACGGCGCAACCTGCGATTGTGGCCGCCGCGACAACCGAAACAGCCGCGCAGACGCACGTGCGCATCGTCGATGAGACGAATCTCATGGCCGTTTACGCTCCCTCCGGCGAGGCTGCGGCTGCGCGCATGTCGGCCGTCGCCACCCGGCGCGAGAACAACTCGATGAGAACGGGCAGCACGATCAGTATAAGTACTGGCGCGAGCAATATTCCACCGACAACCACCAGTGCGAGCGGCTTCTGCACTTGCGAGCCGATGCCGGTCGAAAACGCCGCCGGCATCAATCCCACGCATGCCGCAATGCACGTCATCATGACGGGGCGCATCTGCACTTCACATGTCCTGCGAATAGCGACGCCGCGCTCAATACCGTCGGAGATCAGCAGGTTGTAGTACGAAATTACGATGATCCCGTCCATTGCGGCGATGCCGAACAAGGCGACAAAACCGATCGCGGCGGATACGCTAAACGGCGTGCCACTGACATAGAGCGCGAATATCCCCCCGATCAGCGCCATCGGCATGACGCTGGCGGCAAGCAGCGTGTCGATCAGGGAGGAAAAATCGAGATACAAAATAAAACATATCAACAAGACCGTAAGCGGCACGACCACTGCCAGACGTTGAATCGCGTCTTGCAGATTGCCGAACTCGCCGACCCATTCCAGGCGGTACCCCCCGGGCAGCTTGACTTGCTCCGCGATTTTCTGCTGCGCCTCCAGCACGGCGCCGCCGAGGTCGCGACCGCGCACGCTGAACTTGATCGGAATGTAGCGCTGCTGTTTCTCGCGGTAGACGAATGACGCGCCCGACACCAGGCGGACATCCGCGAGTTCGCTCAAGGGTACCTGGATGACGCCGGTGCCGTTCGAAGTTTGTGCACCCACTGTAATACGGCGTATGGCATCGAGGCTTTTCCGGTATTCGGGCGCCAGGCGGACCACCATCGGAAAATTGCGATCGCTGCCGTCCTCATAGAGGTTGCCCGCAGCCTGCCCGCCGATCGCCGCCTGAATTGTCGCGTTAATGTCGCCCGTCGAAAGACCGTAACGAGCCGCGCGGACGCGGTCGATATCGATCTTCACCGTCGGCTGGCCGAGCGAATTGAGCACCGCCAGATCGGCAATGCCCGGCACTTTGCCCAGCACTTCCTTCATTTGTGCGGCGGATTTCTCGAGAGTTTCGAGATCGCTGCCGTACAGCTTGACCGAGTTCTGGCCTTTGACGCCGGAGGCCGCCTCCTCGACGTTGTCCTCGATCGTTTGCGAAAAACTGAATTCGACGCCCGGAAACCGGGTTTGCAGCGCGGTGCTGACCAGTTCGGTCAACTTTTCCTTGTCCACGCCTTTCGGCCACGTATTCGCGGGTTTGAGGGGCACATAAAACTCGGCATTGAAAAAACCGGCGGCATCGGTGCCGTCGTCGGGACGTCCGTTCTGCGAGATTACCGTCACAACTTCCGGAAATTCCTTGATGACATTGCGCATGCGATTGACGTAAGCGTTGCTCTCCTCCAGAGAAATCGACGGCGGCATCGTGCCGCGGATCCAGAGATTGCCCTCTTCGAGTTTTGGCAGAAACTCGAGACCCAGGCTCTTGACTGCAAGCGCGGCAATCAGAAACAACAGTCCGCCCGTTCCAAGCGTAATCACACGGTTGGCCAGGGCAAACTCCAGCACGGGCCGATAAACGCGGCGCATGCCGCGCACTATAAACGTCTCTGTCTCGTCGATGTTCTCATGCAGCAGCAACGCGCTCAGCGCCGGCGTGACGGTAAAAGTGGCGATCAGACCGCCAAGAATCGCGTAAGCATACGTTTTCGCCATCGGTCCGAATATATGCCCCTCGATTCCGGACAGCGTAAACAGCGGTACGAACCCGGCGATGATAATCGCGGCCGAAAAGAAAATTGCCTGGTTGACTTCAATGGCTGCACCGCCGATGGTGGCAAACTTTCCATGCAAAGCCATGCTGACGCGGACACGCTGCAGCACGATCGAATCGCCGTCGCGCGCTTTCGATCCGCCGGCGAGATGCCTGAAAATGTTTTCGACCATGATGACCGTGGCATCGACGACGAGACCGAAATCGATCGCGCCGACCGACAGCAGGTTGGCCGATTCCCCGCGCACCAGCAGTATGGTGACCGCGAAAAACAGCGCGAACGGAATCGTCGTCGCCACGATGATCGCACTGCGCAGGTTGCCGAGGAACATCCACTGCACGAAGAAAATCAGCACGATACCCTCGATCATGTTGTGCAATACCGTGCGCGTCGTGACGTTGATCAGATCGGTGCGATCATAGATCTTCTGGATCTGCACTCCCGGCGGCAGAACGCCGGTGTTGTTGATTCTCTCGATTTCCTTCTTGATGAGTTTCAACGTGGGCAGGCTCTCCGCGCCACGCCGCATCAGGACGATGCCCTCCACCACATCGTTGTCTTCGTCCTGGCCGGCGATACCCAGGCGCGGCAAATTGCCGACGCTGACCGTCGCCACATCGCCGAGCAGGACCGGCGCGCCATTGTTCGAAGCGAGCATCGTGCCGCGCATGTCGTCCATCGAGTGGACGAGGCCGATGCCGCGCACCACCGCCGATTGCGGCCCGAAGTTTACCGTCTGGCCACCGACGTTGACGTTGCTGTTGTTGATGACTTGCAAAACCTGCGGCAGCGTAAGGCCGTAGTGAATGAGTTTTTGCAGGTCCACCGTTATGTCGTAGGCCTTGGTTTTGCCGCCCCATCCGTTGACGTCGATGACGCCCGGCACCGCCTTGAAGCGGCGCTCGAGGATCCAGTCCTCGATGGTTTTCAGATCGGTCACCGAGTACCCCGGCGGCCCCGTAACGCGATAACGATAGAGCTCGCCGATCGGGCTGGTCGGCGACAGTTGCGGCTGGGCGCCGTTGGGCAATGGCGGCAACTGGGAGAGCCGGTTGATGACCCACTGCTGCGCCTCTTCAAAGGTGAAATCGTAGGTAAACTGGACTTTTACGTCGGACAGCCCGAACAGCGAGATGGTGCGTATGGTGTTGACGTGCGGTATTCCCGCCATCTGCACCTCGATCGGGATCGTGATATAGCGCTCGATCTCTTCCGCAGACTGGCCCGTGCTCTGCGTGATGATATCGACCAGCGGCGGAACGGGGTCCGGGTAGGCTTCGATGTTGAGCTTCATGAAGCTGACGATGCCGACGCCGATCACGGCGCACAGCATTATCACCACCAGCAGCCGCTGCTTTAAAGCAAAAGCGATTATTTCGTTCATCAGTTTTTCGCCGCGCGATCGATGAACAATGTGCCGCTCGTCACCACCTTTTCACCGGCAACCAGGCCGACGGCAACCTCGACCATGCCGTCGTTGATCATTCCGGTGCGTATCGCGCGAAACGCCGCCCGGCCGTCGTTGCCGGCGACCCACACGTGCGCCTCATCGCCTTCGTATATTACGGCGCTCTGCGGCACTGCCGGCGCCGTCACGTTGCTCCCGGTGGTAATGCGAAAGCTTGCGAACATCATCGGCTTGAGTGCGCCGTCCCGGTTTTCGACTTCGGCGCGGACCGGCAGTCGATGCGTGACCGCATCGACGGCTGACGCCACCCACGCGATCCTGGCCTTGAATACCCGCCCGGGATAAGCCAGCACGCGCACTTCAACCGGTTGTCCAATGCGAACCCGTGCCGCATCCGTCTCCCGCACATTCGCGATCAGCCACACGGTCGACAGGTTGCCGATCGAATACACCGGCGCGGAAGCGCCGCCCGCTGCGCTGTTGATGTATTGGCCCAGGCCGACCTGCCGCTGGACGACCGCCCCGGTTATCGGGGCACGCAAATAAGCTTCCGGATTCATCGGCTGCGCGTTGGAGGAAGTCTCGACCGCGCTGATTTCCTCATCGGATTTGCCGAGAATGCGCAACCGGTTGCGCACCGCCGACAACGCGATCTCGGCGGTGCGCTGGTTGTTTTGAGCGGTTGTCAGATCTGATTGACTTTGCAGCCAGTCCTTCAATGCGCCGACCTTTGCCTGATACAAGGCATGCTGGCGCTTCTCGTTGTTCTGCGTAAGGTTCACTTGAGAATTGGCGGTATTGAGCGCGCCGACCGCGGCGACCAGATCGTTCTGTCCCTGCACGACCTCGGACGCCTCGACTGCCATCAAGGGCGAGCCTTTTTCTACACGGTCGCCCAGTTTCGCAATTAGTCTGGTCACGCGCCCGGAATACGGCGAGAACACCGGCGTGGTCGTATCTTCGTTGACTGCGATATTCCCGTCCGTTACCTGCTCGGCCCGGAACGACATGGTCTGCACTACTGCCGTATTAAGATGGGCCCACTGTTCCTTGGTGACCTCGAACGTTCCCGCCGACTGTTCCGCCGGTGCGACGCCGTATTTTCCCTGTGCATTGGCTGTCGACCGGAATTGGCCCACCAGTACGTCGGCGCCCCAGAGCACGGCAATGACGATCGCCGCTCCGGCGATGATCAAAATCTGGGTTCGCCGCGGCAACTTGCGCGGAGCACCGGACGGAGTCGGCAATTCATCTGACATGGCGGACGATTCCTGTTGACGACGAAGACATCAAGACTGCGGGCAAATCACAATCGCGCGTCTGAAACTGCGGCGATGGAAATCCGGTACGCAATAAAATTTAGGCATTTGCACGTGCAATAACAATTTTCAAAAAAGCTTATCCATTGCGCCTTACACCACGCTTACCCCAGCAGGTACATCAATAATTTTTTTGGAGATGCATCGCATCAAATACAATGCGACAGAGACGACGCAGGCGAGGATGATTTCAAGAACGACCAGAGTTGAATCTGCGAACATCGGCGCTTCAAGCCGCTTCCGCGTACGTATCGGAAACGGGTTGCATCTAATATGCCATATGCATGTATTAACGCACCGCCATCAAGTCATCGCCCTGACCGCCCACATCAGGCACTCCTCGAGCCGCATTTTGGCCGCTTCGATGGCCTTCTTGTCGGCGGCATATATGATCGAGTACCCGTCGAGTTTGCTGCTCAGGAACCTGACGTCCCGCTTTATGCCATCGAGGTCCGCTTGCATCTGCGTTTTGACGTTCCGGGATTCCATTTCGAGTATTTCGCCCATGATTAATTTCCTGGTTGCCTCCGGTGGCGGTTGTCGTGGCTCGGCATGAGCTCTTGGGTTATTTGATATCCGAAACCCGATAGGTCTCGGCAAGTCCTTCCACGTGCTCTCTGGGACTTCCGGCAATGGCGTTCACCACTACGAAAGTCGCGTTGAACAAGAGGACCCGGCGGTTCCGCGGGTCGGAGTAGAATTTTTTCAACCCATCGCGGATTTGCGGTACCGTCACGCGCGTAAACAGTCTGTCCATCTGCGTATTGGCCTCGAACTCGACGTTGGTCGCAAAATCCACCAGCTGCTGGCTGGCTTTCGGCGGCGTGGCGTTGTAAAGCGTCGCGTCGAATATCCGCTGCTCCAGGATCAGGCCATCGAAGAAACCCGTGATATAACCGACCTGATTGACCTCCGATTGCGCCGCCCACCAATAGCCGTCGCGGCGCGATTCGTCGGCCCGGCAATTGCAGTGAATCAAAAATAGCAGCAGCAACGCCGCCATATAGACCATCGTCAAGTGCGCGCGCCCCCGCCGCGCATTCAAACCGTTGCCCGCCGCTAAATCGCGGTCACCGAGCTCTGCGTATGTGTTCACAAGCTCTCTCCGATTCGTTCGCCGATCGATGCAAAAAAACATGCTTCTATTCGCATTGCTTGCGCGCCGGCCGGCGCGCGCGATAGCGAAAGCGCCGCCCGTGAAACTGATCGGCATATGCGCGGCAAAAATAAATCGCCAGCTCCGGACAATCGAACGTGCGCAGCACCCGCAAATCGTCGCAGGCGTTTACGATGTCGAGATTGGCTCCCACGTATTCGGACAGCGGCCGGTTCTCATGGTCCGTCAGCTGGATAAAATAAACATACGGCTCGATTCTTCGAGTCGTGTGCCGTCTTCCGCGGGGCCTCGTCAGAGGCAGAACGGTTGCCAAACGTCTTTCCAGTCTGACGCCCGGCTGAGCAGATTCGGCCTTCCCTGAACCGTGTTGTTCGCGCGGGGAATAAGCGACGTTAAGCTGCTTGATGTCGGACATATGCAATCCTCCAGATCTCAGTAATGTAAATTCCCAATTTCCTATGCAACCGCAGTCACCTCGGTGGCGATCCGATAGCCGACTCCGGACTCCGTGAGCAACAACTCGGGATTGGCGGGGTCCACTTCGAACTTCTCGCGCAGGGAGGCCATATACGTTCGCAGGTAGTGCTTGTACTTGACGAAATTGGGCCCCCACACCTCTTTTAGTAACTGGTCGTGCGTGACCACCAGGCCGGCATGCTTGACGAGTACCGCCAGCACCCGGTACTCGATCGGGGTCAGGTGGATTTCCTTGCCATCCCGGGTAACCCGCCGGCGTATCAGATCGATCTCCACATTGGCAGACTTGAAAACCGCGTTAGCGTCCGGCCGCTGGGCCTGCGCGTGGTGCCGCATCGAAACGCGGATGCGCGCCAGCAGCTCCTCCAGCCCGAACGGTTTCGTCACGTAATCGTCTGCCCCCCCGTCGAGCGCGGCGACCTTGCTCGACTCCGTGCCATGAGCTGACAGGATGATGACCGGACGATTGGTCCACCATTCGCGCAGTTTTTTGAGCACCTCGAGTCCATCGACGTCGGGCAGGCCGAGATCGAGAATAATCAGGTCAGGCTTGCACGCCGCCGCCACGATCAGCCCGCGTTTTCCCGTTGTCGCCTCGCGGATGTCAAAGCCGTGCGCTTTGAGGGTGACCCGCAGCAAGCGCCTGATCTGCGCGTCATCCTCGATTACGATGACCAGAGGACTCAGTTTGGCCATAAGCTCCGCTCAGCGCGTTCCGTCTCTTGTGAAATTCATTCGGCGGCTTGCGAGAAAAATCCAGCGGCTTTTTTTCATTGGCGATACACCAAAATTTGTTTTCACCGCTGGATCGGCCATCTCAACATGTCCTCATCCGCGAACGCAATTTGCCTAGAAGTGAACGATTGCGTCGATCGCGAACATGAACTGGTTGTTCTTGCCGGTTCCCGCGCACGCCGTGTTGGACTGCACGCCGCTGCCGGCCGCGACAAACGGGCTGCCGATGCCGTTGCACTGCGACGGATTGTCGTAAGCCGGAACATCGATGGCGCGCTCGAACCGGATTTCCGGACGAATCGTGATGGCTTTGCCGATCCAGTGGTTCCAGCCTACGACTTCCTCGACGTAGCGGGTTGCAAACCCCGTGCGCTGGCCCGTGATGTCGTTAAAGAAGCCGCTGCGAAGAGAGAAGAAGTCCCGCGGCGTCGGCTGGTATATGAGATAGTTGACAAACGCCCATTCGCGCGAACGGCAAGTCGCGCCCGCGGCCGGATTGCACTGGGCGCCGAACGGCGCGCCGATGTTCAGACCCGCAACCTGCGGCGCCGCCAAGTACTGGGCCTGCCCATTGCCGTTGATATCATTCACGTTGGGCGTGTTCCGCTCGTACATGTTCCAGAACTCGGTGGAAATGTGCCACTTGTCGTTGAACTTGTGGTACCAGGTCAGCACTTCGTGTTGCAGGTTGTTCCAGCCCCAGTTGCCGTTGTTGCCGATATGCGTGTCGCTGACGCCGTTGATGCAGGGATAAAGGGCGTCGTTACCCGAGTCGGACATCCAGTTGACGCATACCGCCGGCGTAAGTTGGCGGTCGGTCTTGTTCCAGAATCCGGTGTCGTTGCCGACCGAGAGTTCGCCTTGAACTGTCCAGTTTTTGCTGAGCTTCAAAGTTGCGACGACGCCCTCCTGCGTATAAGGATCGAACGAATAGAGCAGCGAGTGACTGTAGTTGTAGTTGTTCGGCGCGAGTTGTGCTTCGATGTCCGGGATCGAGATATAGCGGCCGATACGCACGTTCAGGCCTTGCGCGACTTGCGGGAAATAAATCTCGCCGTAAGCCATCACCGGGTCGTAACCCATGCGGTCCTTGCTCTGCGTGTACTGGTCGCTGAGCAGGCCTCTCGAAAACGTGTACTTGTAGTCCGCGCCGTAAAGGTTCGCAAGGCGGAAGCCCCAGTCGATGTGGTCGGTCTGCACCTCGTCAGGCGTGCGCTCGAAGTACAGTGCGAACTGATCGAACTGAATGGTGTTCGGTTGGTAGGCATACGACGCCGGGAAATTTCCGCCGGTGCCGTTCACGAAGTTGTAGTTGTTCTTCGACGTGCTGAGGTTGGCGCCCACGTTGACCCAGCCATACATCGTCAGCCGCGTATCCTTCCAAGCCTGCCCGTTGGGACCGCAGTAGACAGCGTCCATGAAGGCGCCGTAGTACATGTTCTCGTAGCCGATATTTTCCGTGCCGCCCATCGGCCAGTTGACAAACGGCATCGGCGGGCCGCTAACGGGCGGCGGCTGCAGCCCTTTGCGCCACGTGGGCTCCGCATCCGCCGGGTCGCCGTTCCACTTCAGATAGTCCTTGTAGGTATCGACGAACCGTGACGGAAAGCTCTGGCTCGCCGAATCTTTCGCGCAACCGTCTATCGGACCGGCCGCCGCGATATTCTGCAAGCTGAATACCAAAGCCACTGCCACCAGCATTCTCGTAAACATGATTTTCCTTTCCCCGGGGTTACTCAAACGTAAACAAATTCATTTCGCTAACTGCAATGTCGCGTCTGAACGCGCCCGTCAGATCGAGCCGGGCGCCGCGCATCGTCGATACAGATCTCATGGATGATCCCAGGGACACGGGCGGCCCGGACGGTCCTTGTCCGGGCGGTTGCAGCGCCCTTTGTCGTCGTCGCTGGTTTGCACGGTCGCATTGCGCGACGGCGTATCCGCGCCGGCGCACGCGGCGAGCGACAGGATTGCCAGGATTAAAGCTGCACGCATGATTTTCTCCTTACAATGTTTTCGCCGATCATCGAAAGCATTCAGATTTTCCGAATCGCAGTTCACGGTTCGCAATATAAAGATGAGCCGCATATAAATGGTGTAGAGATTGGTGCGGCACATATAAAAATGCCGTAGAAAAATATTGTCCGGATATAAAGAAATATTTATTCCTTTTCTACGCGCTCTACACGCGTCGATTCGCCGGCCGTTCAATCTCCCTCGCAGCGGGCGCTGCAAGTGCAAACAAAACCGGCGCACGACGATCAAAATTTTTTCTTTACGGAATTACTACGGTTTTGATACGCCGGCTGTCCGCCGCACGCACACGTGTATGGGACATATCCCACCCGTGCCGGATGCACGGTCTCGTAAAGATCCGGCCGCAACTTGAGCGAAACCCTGTGACTCGGCTCGCCAGGCAATTGCAACGCCGCGGCAAGTTAATTGCCGCAAGAATGGCAGCACCGTCGATCGCGACCGCAGCGCGGAACAGCGCGCCACGACGGCGCAGATCGGTGAACCGGTCGTGCGGGTGCGCCGGCCCGGATATATTCGGCGCACCAATGCCTCCCGGGTGGCGCCGCCGCCCGCCCGGGGCGCGTAAATCTCTACGCTTTCTTTATGCCATGCATGGAAACCTTAACGGCATTTATACGGCCGCCCGTCATATAGTCGTCGTATTTCAATTGCGATCGCGGCAAAAAATATATGCGACTGGTACCGTCTCGACAACGCTCCCGGTATATGCGCGCACGCAACTGGCTGCGACAAACCGCGATCGTCTTCGGCTGCGCCGCCGCTGTGCTGGTGAGCGCACCGGCATGCGCAACGGACCAGGTGCCGCGCGACGGAGCCCGGATCCACGTCGAACGCGGGACCTGGGGCGCCGCGCGGGTGCCGGATATCGAAGTTGTGCTGACCTCGGTCGCCGACGTGCTGGCGCCATCATTTCCGCAGCACGCGTCGGCCCGCATCGCGGTGGAATACAGCAAGGCGGGCCCGGCGGTTCACTTTGAGAAATCCGCCGGCGGTGCATATCGTGTGCTCCTGAACGTTCAGGACACGCGCTGGGACCAGTTCGCTTACCAGTTCTCGCACGAGCTTTGCCATATCTACAGCAATTTCGAGCACCGTGAAATCGACACCCATGCCGTCGTCCGCGACAACCAGTGGCTGGAAGAAAGCATGTGCGAGGGTGTTTCGATATTGGCGCTCAAACGCGTCGCCGCGGCGTGGGAACAATCGCCACCGCATCCGCGCTGGAACGAATATGCGCCGGCTTTCCGCGATTATGCGCAGCGCCTGCTGGACGAACCGCACCGCCGCCTGTCGTCGAACGAGTCGACCGCGGAATGGTACCGCGAGAATCGGCGCCACCTCGACGCCGATCCTTACGCGCGGAAGAAAAGCGAATTTCTGGCGGCACGTTTGCTGCCCTGGCTGGAAAACACGCCCGGCGGCCTCGAGGCTATCGGCTATCTGAACCTGGGCACGGCGCGCTCTGAAATGGACATCGGAACGTACTTAAGCTCGTGGTACCGCCATTGCCCGGAAAAATACCGCGCGTTCATCAGTCAGGTGATCGCCCTATTGGGGGAAGTCCCCGCAGGCGGCACAACTTCGGCAATGCTATAGCCGCCCGGTCCGCCGCTCAAAAAAAACAGCCCGGTTCTCCGGGCTGTTTCACGCAACGAACATCAGCTGATTACCGATGCAGGGAAGGCGTTCTTTTCGGTCCGGATGACTGCGTTGCGGGGCCGATTGTCCCGGTCGGGCCGGGTGCGCCGGCCATGACTTCCTGCTTGGCCGCATACGTCTTCTGATAATCTGCTTTCTTGGCATGCGACATCTGCAGGCTGCCGGTGCCCGCCAAGGCGGAACCGCCGGCAATCATTGCTGCACTTGCGAGAAAAATTAATGCGATTGTTTTCATGTCAGGTCTCCTTTGGCAATTCATGCTTCATTATGCAGCAACCCTGAAAATCTGGTCTTTTGTCTGAACTCTGCAATATCTACATCTTCAGCGTAGGCGCAAATCCTGTCACGGGGCTTACAACCGTAATTAATTGCGGCTGCGATTGATTTACCTCAACGATTGATGCGCTGCGGGACGCCCCGAAAAGGTGCGTTAGCGCGGGGCAAGTCGATCAAATTGAAGTGCTGTCAGGCCCGGAGCCAGCGAACGACTGCGTGTTGCGGAACCTGCGCTATCACGCCGCGTCCGTGACCAGCCGATATCCCGTACCCGCTTCGGTCAAAAGCAGTTTGGGCCGCGCCGGCTCGGCTTCGAGCTTGTGACGCAGGCAACCCATATAAATGCGCAGGTAGTGATTGTTCTCGACGTAACGTGGTTCCCGCATCTCAAAGAAAGTCGCGACATCGCGCCGTGCCACGGTCGCTGGTACTCCATGACCGTGAAACAGCGCGGCAGTCAGGTCTGCGCGGCGCCTGCGACGCTGACTTTCGTCACGAGCAGCTTGTCGACCCGGTTGCGGTCCATGTCGATGACCTCGAACCGATAATCATCGATCGTGAACCGGTCGCCCAGCTTCGGCACGCGGCCGAGCAACTTCATCGACAATCCGCCCAGCGTTCGATAAGCGCCCGCGGACTCGTCCGGAAATTCGCGGTCGATCCCCATCGCTTCCTTGAAACGTTCAATCGCGATATCGCCGTCCACCAGCCACGATCCGTCATCCCGGCGCACGATATCCGGCTGCGACCCGTCCTCCACGGTCGCAACTTCGCCGACCAGGGTTTCCATGACGTCGTTCATGGTCACCAGGCCTTGCAATTCCCCGAATTCATCGACGACCAGCGCAAGGTGTTGCCGGTGCTTTTTGAACTCCTCAAGCAACTCGATGATCGTCAGCGTATCCGGCACATAAAGCGGCTTGCGCGCGTTACTGGCGAAATCAAACGGCTTGCCTTCGAGCGCCGCATCGAGCAGCGACTTGGCGCGCAGTATTCCGACAATTTCGTCAAGGCCGCCCCTGCAGACAACGAAGCGGGAATGGGCGTTGCGCAACACCTTCTGCCGGTTGGCATCGAACGATTCGTTCAAATCGAAATATTCGATGTCGCCGCGCGGGGTCATTGCGCTTGCGATCAGTTGATCGCCCAACCGCAACACGCGCGATACGAGGGCTTGCTCGTGTTTCTCGAATACGCCTGCCTGCGCTCCCTGCTCCATGAGGATATTGATCTCTTCCTCGGTGACCGGCGACGACTGCGATGCCCGTGCGCCGAGCAGCCGCAACACGGCCTCGCTGACGACGTTCATCAGCCTGAGCAGCGGGCCCGCCGCTTTGGAAAGCACCTGCATCGGCCGCGCAACTGCGCTGGCAATCGCTTCGGGATTGAGCAACGCGAGGCGTTTCGGGACCAATTCTCCCAGGACCAGGGAAACGACCGCGATCGAAACCACGACTGTCCAGAAGGCGATGCCCTCAGCATGCGGACTCAACCACGTGATCGCGGCGATCTTTTCGGCAAGGTCTTTGGAGACGGCGGCTTCGCCGATCGCGCCGCTGAGAATACCGATGACCGTGATGCCGATCTGGGTGGTCGAAAGAAAATGCGAGGGCGAGTTGGCGAGCGCCAGCGCCGCGCCGGCGCTGGAATTTCCTTCCTCGCTCCATTGCTGGAGACGCGCTTTGCGCGCGGAAACAAGAGACATTTCGGACATGACGAGAACGCCATTCACCAGGATCAGCACGAGCAGAATCAGCAGTTCCATAGCGTCGCGCTAGTGCCGTGTCCCGGCCGTCGTTTGCTTGACCGCATTCGGCGTCACAGTATTTTCCATCCAGCGCAGATTCGTTGCCGTCCCGTGGGAAATGCTCCGTGGAACGTCAACGGCGCGCACAATCCGCATTTTACGCCGGCACTTCCGCGACAAGCCGGTAACCCGTGCCCGCCTCGGTGAGCAGCAGTTTGGGCCGCGCCGGTTCGTCTTCGAGCTTGTGACGCAGGCAACCCATGTAGATGCGCAGGTAGTGATTGTTCTCGACGTAACTCGGCCCCCACACCTCGACCAGCAGCTGGCGGTGCGTGAGCACCTTGCCCGCGTGCTTGATCAGGGTCGTCAACAGCCGGTATTCGATCGGCGTCAGATGAACCTCCTCGCCGTCGCGATAAACTCGGCGCTGGCCAAGGTCGACTTTGAGGTTGCCGGACTTGAAGATATTGCCCGCGCCGGCGTTTGCCGGTAGTGAAGAGTGTCGCAATGCAACGCGGATGCGCGCGAGCAGCTCGTCCAGCCCGAACGGTTTGGTGAGATAGTCGTCGGCCCCGGCGTCAAGCGCCGCGACTTTATCGGTTTCCATATTGCGCGCCGACAAAATGATCACCGGGCGCGACGTCCACTCGCGCAGTTTCTTGATGACCTCGAGACCATCCACGTCGGGCAGTCCGAGATCCAGAATGATCAGGTCCGGTTTGCGCGTGGCCGCGAGTATCAGTCCGAGCTTGCCCGTCTCCGCCTCGTGAATTTCGAATCCATGCGCTTCCAGTCCGGTCCTCAGGAAACGGCGGATTTGCGGATCGTCCTCGATGACGACGATGACAGGATGCGGCTGGCTCATCGTGCGCTGGCCAGTTGTTCTTCTTCGGACAACATCTGCGGCGGCTCCCCGGTCACGGGAATATCAAAGCGGAAGATGGCGCCGCCACCCGGGCGGCTTTCCGCGCGGATGGTTCCGCCATGCGCCTCGACAATCGCGCGGCAGATCGTGAGCCCGAGTCCCACGCCGCTTTGCGCGCCCTCTTTGGCGCCGCGATAAAATTTGTCAAACAGCATGTCTTCCTTGCCGGCAGGCAGGCCCGCGCCGCGGTCGGCTACCCAGAATTCCATTTTCTGCGCACCCGCCTCCGCGCCGATTTCGAGCGGCGTGCCGTCAGGCGTGTACTTGACGGCATTCTCCAGCAGATTTTCCAATACCTGCTCGATCATCACCGCATCGACATGCACCAGCGGCAACCCCGGCGGCAGCTTGATAGAGACCGGGTGCGCTGCAAGCCGCGCGTGCAGACGCGTCAGGACGCCGCCGACTATCTCCTCGATCGGGCACCATTGGCAGTTGAGCTTCACGCTGCCCGCTTCGAGTCGCGCCATGTCGAGCAGGTTGTTCGCGAGCTTGGTCATGCGCCGCGCTTCTTCATAGATCGTCTTGCCCAGATCGAGCTTCGCTTCTTCCGTCAGATGGGTTCCGCCATCGATCAGGCTGCTTGACGCGCCGACGATCGACGCGAGCGGCGTGCGAAAGTCATGTGAAATCGCGCTCAACAGCGAATTGCGCAGACTCTCCGTTTCCGCCTTTACGGTTGCCGCCTGCGCGTCTCGTGTGAGTCGGATGCGCTCGACCGCCTGCACGATTTGCGTGATAAACGTGTCGATCAGGCGTTTTTGCTCGGGCAGGAACACGCGGCGCAAATTGATCGGCAGCAATGCCAGCACGCCGATAGTCCCGGCCGCGCCCGGCATCGGAAAATATACACCCTCGGTTCCCGGCAGCGTGTCGGTGCCTTTGCCCGCTATCTTGCCGTGATCGAAAACCCATTGCGCGACGCCGAGATCGCTGCCGTGGAAAGAATGCTGGATGCTTTGCGATCGCGGGTAGCGGATCCGGCCCTGATGATCCGGCAACAGCACCGCGCTCTGCCCTTCGAATTCCTCGCCGATATACTTGACGGCAACCCGCGCGACTTCGTCTTCAGTCTGCGTGCTGCCGAGTTCCCGCGTGAAAGTGTAGAGCACTCCCGCGCGGCGCTCCCGGTGATGGGATACCTTGGCCTGCGAGCGCAGGTTGGCGGTCAGCGTGCTCACGATCAGACCGACCGCCAGCATGACGGCGAACGTCACGACGTACTGGACGTCCGACACCGCGAAAGAAAACCGCGGCGGCACGAAAAAGAAATCGAAAGCCGCGACCGA